>JAABUP010000305.1_pt1 | contig 111332 bp, 100 predicted proteins | sample 5559201 | NCBI WGS metagenome assembly JAABUP01 (sample SAMN10711887, study PRJNA513373) | rock metagenome | isolation source: Antarctica rocks | place: Antarctica
AGAGATTTCTCGTGATGGTTATTCCATTCTACATAGCTACATCCATCCATTAGTTATCATAATACTATTGCACTACACCCAAATCACGTGCAGATGACTCATTGACATCATACATTTCAACATAATAAAGTTATATTTTATTTACTTCTACCTTCTTTTATAACTACTACTATTAATATTAACCTATTATAAGTTACCTTAAGCTCTATCTTAATATATTAATAATATAAGTTAATATATTTAGTATTAATACTATTATACTTTATAAGATAACTACTATTAAAGCGTAAATATAATATAAAGGATTAATTATTAATATAATATTATATATTAAATAGTAATATTAATAATAATAATAATTAAAGTAAGTCTCTACCTAATATCCTTTATTATTTTATATATAATATCGCCTTATAATAGCCTTTAATTATCTTTCAATATATTATAAGTATATTACTTATAAATTACCTTCTTATATAAGTCTATTATATTATATATTTAAGGACCTTATTAATATCCTATTATATTATACTTTTTTTAAATTATACTTATACTCTTTATACTTAAAGGTATTTATATTAATTAACTTTTATAATAAATAGTTAAACCCTCTTACTATACCGCGCTACCCCGTTATACTACTAGGGTAGTAGCCCTCTTATAGCCCTATTATCTTTAATATACTAAGTACCTAGGTTTAAGTCCTAGGTTATTATATAATTATAAGACTAATAGGGCTTATAAGAGGTACTACTACCTTTATAAGCCTTATAAATTAATTTATAATAATAGGATTTTAATATACTTTACTTATAATATATTAATAGGTTATAAGTCCCCCTTACCTTCCGCGCCTATTTATTTAGCCTCCTTACTTATAACCCTATTATTACCCTCTAGGGTAGAAAGTTACCCTATTATACTACCTTTATAATACGGGTCGCTACCTTTAAAATTAAGGTAGAGGTAGTAATTTATTTAAGGGAGCGCGGTAAAATACTTTTATATAAGTTATAAACCTCTAAGGAATTACTATACCTTAATATAAAGGTAAGTAGTTAGGTAGCTATTACCTTAAAGGGTATTTTAAATATAATAAAATAGTAGGTAAGTCCTTTTATTATATATTTTTTATAATATATATTAATACTTTTATAAGAGGGGTTAATTACCCTTATTATAACGGAGGTTAATAAGGAGTTAAGGGAGGTAAGTATATTATTAAAGTATTCTACTATCTTTATATAAGCTAATTATATATTAGGAGGAGGATAATAATAATTTTAATAAGGGGGAGATAGGGGAGACCCTAAAGGATATAAAGGAGGAGGAGGAAGAGGCTATTACCTCTCCTATTATTATATTACCCGCCCCCGCTCCTATTAGCCCTAGCTACCCTTCTTATAATAGTAGTACTGCTAGCTCTACCCCCTCTACCTATAAGATCCGCGCCTCTCGCGCCCCTTATACTCCTCCTACCCCTATTACTCCTACTCTTATACCTACTCCGCCTACCCCTATTAGGGATACTACCTTATCCTAAACTTATTTATTATAAGCCCTATTTTATCTTTTATAAGCCCTAGCTCGCCTTAATACGCTCCCCTTATAAAACCTTAATATTATACCTTTAAGTAAAGATTCTTTTTTTAAGTTATAAAGATTTTCCCCTTAATTAATTCTTTTCTTATATACCTCTTTATTAAAATCTCTATTATATAAATATAACTTATAACTTACCTTATATAACTTAACTTTATAATTAAATAGTTTTATTATAATAGTTATATACTAGTATTTTATTTATAATATTTCTTTATTATATATATATTATTATATTCCCTTTATAAGTCTTTTATATTTATATCCTTAATAGATATCTATTAATTATATTCCCTTTTATAATTAGACTACTTAATTAAGTAGTATTAAATACCTTTACTTTTTATTTTATCTAGGATTTATTCTACCTTATAATATTCTTTACTATTAATAAGTTTTAGGGGAGGTATAAATAGTTACTTACCTTTATTAAGATAGCTCTAATAGGGTTTTAATAAGGAAATATAAAATATAAGATAGATTCTCTACACTATTAAGAGACTTAAGTAGTACGCCTAGTATTTAATTATATCTACTACTTTAAAGGGACTAATATACTTATATAATAGCTTTTAACTAAGTCTTTTTTACTTTAAGCTCTTTATAATTAATATTATTAGTTCTCCTATTATATAAGACTTTAAGATATAAAGTTTATTATAAAACTTTATAACTTATACTTAAATAGTCTACTATTAATCTACTAGTATAGCTCTTACTTTTAAAAGGTTTTCTATATAGTCTTTAGTTATAAGTACTCCTCCTTCTAGAAAGTTATCCCTAACTTTATCTTCTATATATAGATTATATTTATATATTATATAAAATAGTAAATAACCTAGTATAATATAAATACTATTATAATACGCGAATTTAATTATTAAGAGTAATATAACCTAATTATCTTATTCTTTATTTAAGAATACTTTAAGGTAATACTTTAATATTTAGTTCTAGCGTTTAATCTACCTATCTATTTACGGATAGAAGGTAGTACTTAGTTATCTCTTATTTTTATATAATAGTAGACTTCTAATTAATAGGTATTTATAAATAAGGATCCCTAATCTAATATAATACCTATTAGTAAATTATACTATAATACTATATTCTTAAATAAGATCTTAGCTAGTTTAATAGTAGTATAAGTACTCTTAATTAAAAGGTATTAAACTATTTTTATATACCTATTAATAATTATAAGAATAGAATTATATATAGAATTTCTATATTTATTAGGTAGTAAGCCTATAATAAAATTTATAAAAAGTTCTTCTTAAGGCCCTTTAAGTTATAGTAAGGATACTATATTATTATAAGGTTTATATCTAGGAGCTTTTACCCTTTAATATATTTTATAAGTTTAGATATATAGCTTAGTATCTACTAATATTCTACTCTAGTAATACTTATATTAGAGTAACTCTAAGGTTTTCTATAACTTAAAATAGCTTATTAAAGTATTATTATAATACCTTATAATAATTTCTATATATAATATTAAATTATCTAGTATATAAAGTACTCCTTTAAATCTTAGTAATCCTATTAAATTAACCTTTTAAGGCTATTTAAAAGTATTTTACTTAGAAGTTATACGCTTTACCTTATCTTTCTATTTAGTAATAAACGGATTATTACTTTATAATAAGAGGATAAGTTCTTTTAGGAATTCTAATCTAGCTTTATAAGCCGTTTTAAGTCTAGTAACTACTCTTACTAGTACTTATAAGATATATTATTTATAACTAATAACCCTAGTAATAGGATTAAGTAGTAGCGCTACTATATTACTCTAATATTAGGAAGGTGGCTTTACGCCCCTTTTATTTAAGTCTTTAAGCTTAGTTAAGGGTTTCTTAAGCCCTCTTAAGCTAGATAAGTTTATATACTTAGTTATTTCTTCTAGCTACTTTTAGCTAGAGATAATACTTCCTAAATTTACTAGCTTATTTTATAAGGTAGGTAGGAGCTAGTTAAACGACGTCTTAATATTATTATAATTAGGTCTACGTAATAAAGCGTTTATAGGATTCTTCTTACTAGGTTAATATTTAATATTAAAGTTATATATAATTAAATAAATAGCCTATTAAGCTTAATAACTATTTAACTACTTTACTTATATAAATTCCCTAAGATTATTATAGTCCGTAAGTACTTTAATAGCGTAATAACTACCTTCTACGTAGTATTACTATTACTTAAAGGCTTTAATAATTATTAATAGCTCTTAATTATATATCTTATACCTAGTCTTAGTAGGTATTAATTTATAAGACTAGAAAGCTACTAGATATTAAGCCCTATTATTATCCTATTAGGATAAGATAGCGGCTATAGTAAAATTAGATACGTCTATTTTAATCTAAATTTTCTTATTAGGATTAAAATATATTAAAACGGGTATAATTATAAAGGCGTAATATAAGTTATAGAACGCCTTCTCTTTACTAGCGCCTTATATAAATAGTCTTAACTTCTTCCTATCCTTACTACCTTTTAAAAGGCTAGTTAAGGGGGATACTATTTATAAATAGTAGTATATAAAACGCTAGTAGAAGTTTATAAATCTTAAGAATACTTAGACTTCCTAATACGTAGTTAATACTAGCTAGTCTTAGATAGTAAATACCCTATAACTATCTATTAATATACTATTAATACTTATAATAAATCTAAAGAATTCTACTAAATTAATATAGAATTTATATTTCTTTTAATTTACGTAAAGCTAAAACTTCTATAACTACTTAAGTACCTAGTAGATATATTACTTATAACTTAAGATATCTTCTAAATAAATTAAAATATTATTAAGGTATACTATATAAGTAATATCTACTAGGCCCGCTAAAGCTCTATTAATATAGGCTTAGAATATAGCTAGAGTATTTACTAATTTAAATAGTATAACTATATATTTAAAATAGCTATACCGCGTATAAAACGCCGTCTTCTACTTATTACCCTTATAAATATAAATCCTATAATAAATATCCTTAAGGTCTAACTTAATAAATATCTTTATACCTTATAAGCGATTAAGTATTTTACTAATTAGAGGGAGAGGATAATAGTTCTTTATTATTACCTTATTTAACCTATAATAGTTAATATATAGCTATAAGCTACTATCCTTCTTTAGTATAAATAAAATAGGAGCCCCCGTAGGACTAGTAGATTCTTATATCTAACCCTTTAACTTAGTATTATCTAGGTAGATATATAGAGTTTCTAACTCCCTTTATAATAAATTATAGATAGGCTTATAAGGAGGCTTATAACTATCCGTATTAATAGCGTAGTCCCTAGGCTTAAATAGGGGTAGTTATCCTACCTCCTTATTTAAAAAGATATCTAAAAAGTTATAAAGACTTTTAGGTAGCTCTAGTACTTTACTATTAGAGCTCTAGGTTTCCGCCTAGGATGACCTAGTATAAATAATAGTATAAATTACTAATTTACCTTTAAGGGTATCTATAAACGCTTATAGCTCTAGGATAAATATACTAGTAGAGTCTAGTAGATATTATTACTTTTAACTCCCTAGATCTACCTATACCCTAGCTTTTAATAAGGTAGGTATATTAAGAATAATTAGTAACCCCTTCTTCTTAATTATATAGAATATACTAGTATATTAACCTAGCTATCCCTAGCTATTAATAAGACGGTACTCTACTTAGTATACGCCGTAGTAATAGACTAACTAACTATTTATCTATTTAAGAATTAGTAGCTAATAGCCCTCTAGGGGTTTTAGGTTATATTACTTAGTAAAGCTTTAGGAGATAATATTAATCTCCGCTCTTATATCTATTAGGAAGTCTATATAGTCCTATATACCTTATATATTAATAGAACTACTAATATTAATACTATAAATTAATAATAAACCCCTTTTAATAAGTAAGCGCCCTAGTATTAAGGTCTTAATAGAGGCGCGCTTCCTTTTTTTAGTTTAATAGTCCCTTTTTTAATAGTATTAATAGGTATTATATTTAGGTTCCTAGGTATCCTAGGCCTATAATAGTCCTTATTATAATACCCCTTCTTTTTATAATTAAAATATATTAATCCTTCCTTAGCGTCTAGTAACTTACCGTAGCTACTAGCGGGTTAAATACTTCCTACTTTTATAGAAGGATTAATACCTCTATCTTAACTTCCTTCCCTCTTCTAGCCTTTATTCAGCCTATTAAAATAATCCCCTTTTTTAGTAATATAACTATTACCCGCCGTTATTTTAATATAATACCGCTAGTTATTTTCTAACTAAGTAGCGAGGGTAACTAGGCTTTCTTTAGTTATAAGGAGGTCTTAATAGTTTATAAGGGCCTTTTAAAGGTCTAGGTATAACTTTATAAAGAAGGTAATCCGCTAATATTCCTCTAAAAATAGAGGGATTTATAATTTAATCCTACTTAGATATATATTAAAGCTCTATACTAACTAGTTAGAGTTCTATTATATATCTAAGTATAATTATATATTATAGAGCTAGTAGTTTACTAGGTCCTTAATAAGGTTTAATAAGTACTAAGTAAAGTACTCCTAGGTAACTACTCTCCCTAATAATAACTTTTTATAATAATCTTATAACTTAGTAGGTTTACCTTTTAAGAATTATATAGCTTAGGTAACCTTTATAAACTTAGTTAGGAATTTATTAGATATTAATTAGAATATAATATCTATAATATAATACTATTTCCTATACTTATATATATTCTTCCCCTTATAAAAGGGTAAGTCCTTAGGCTTTAAGTAGCTCCTAGGGTATTAATTACTAGGTTCTTCTAACTAGCCTCTAGTAGACTAACTTAGGGTAAAACTATTAAAGATAGATCCTACCCTAGGGTCTAATATACCTTATATATTAATACCCTAATTTAGAGGGTAGTCCTCTATTTAGCCTAGTCTTAACCCTTATTATATTCCTCCTATTAATCTACTAGTAATCTAATATAGATCTAGTATAATTATATCTACTTTTACTTATAATTAGGCTACTCTTTCTTAAATACCTTAAAGCTTTCTTTCCTTTATTAACTACTCTTCTTTAACTTTAATAGTAGTAATAAGTTTATTAAGTATAATTATACTAGTAAGGGTTTTATTAGAAATTCTATTATTAGGTATATTATTTATTACTTTAATATCTCTTATATTAGACTTTAATATTATATTAATTTTATTATACTAGACTTCTAATATATCTTTATCTTATTTAGCGTTAGATATCTTTATATTACTATACTATTATAATCTAGACTATCCCCCTTTAGAGGTAGAGAGATTAGAACTATTAGGAACTAAACTAGAAGGCTAGTTCCTAAGGGCTAGAATAGATAGTATAAACTACTAACGAGTAGGTAATATTATAAAGGTAGACTTAATACTCTTATAACTTTATAATTATAAAAGAATTAATCTCTACCTTTTAAGGAAGTAGAGGGAGGACTATTTAAATACCCCTTAAGGAAGCTACCTAGCCTCTTAGATATCTAGATAAAAGGATATCTATTAGGATAATAAGAAGCTAAACTAATACCGCTAGGATATTACTAGTAAGCCGTATTATACTAGCTAGATATATTAAGATATCCTAATATAGCCCTTAAGTTAAATAGAGGGAGGTATACGCGTACTAAGATAAGGTATACGCGGACTAGTACGGGGTATACGCGTACTACTACCTTATATATATTATTAGAAATTAGTCTAGATTAAGCTTAATTTATTATAGAATAAGGGGTCTTAGTATAATATATACTAGAATAGATTTCCTTATATATTACTTTCTATATAGTAATAAATATACTATTTATTATTAATAGTATTATACGTACTTAGATTATATATTAACATCTTATATTTTTTATTAAGGCCCTTATCTAGCGGCTAGGGGCCTTTATAAAATAGACTAACTATTTTTTAGTACTTAGAGGTTATTTTTAGTATTAGCTTGAATTACTAAACTACTTATAGCTAGCTTATACCTTTTATAAGTTAAGCGTTGCATAAATTTATGAATTCGATTCCAAATTCGATTCCTCGCGGTCAATCTATCGCGAAAGCACGGGCCCCAGGGGTTAGATTTTGAGTAATGAGGAGTTTATTGGTAGGAGAAGAGTCATAAAGCTTCTGGATCAGAAGTAAATATCCAAAAACCACTTCCCTGACGTTTACATGAGATGCAGCATATGAAATACCGTCAACTGCTATTCTCCGTTTTATTAGATGTAAAACATCGTATCCCTCAAATTAGGATGAATCAGCACGTCTTCCGTCCTTGCCTCTGGATGTCCTCCATCGCCCAATACACTTTGCGCTGGAGTTCCCGAGGGCGTGATAGCATCAAAAAGCCCACTGAGATAGCATCTGGCCCTTTCACACACAATATCTGCATAGTAAGCGGGCGGGCAGATGCTAACAGCTTTGGTGGCGCGACCGAAAAGATAGCATATGCTGTGTGTCAGATCTTCGAGCACGTCCGCGACGTTCTGGAAGGGAGGTGGAACTTTGCGCTTGGCGAAGATTTCGTCGAGCACGATGTAGTAGTGGGCGGGGCGGGCGGTGCCCTGGAGCGCGGTGTGGGACTGCAGGAAGAAGTCCCAGTTGCGGGCCTCGGTGACGCCGCGGTCGACTACGGTGCCGTTCTTGGGATTGGAGGAGCGGTCGGCGTCGCTGGCAGTCGTGGGATAGAACCGGGTGTGGTGGCGCTTACCGACTATGATGATGGTGATGTGCGGGAGACCCTTCTTCGTGTCCGGAGGCGGATATAGCTCGGCACAAGCCTTGCGTAAGAGCGGGAGCTCGGTGTCGATGACCGTTGTGTACTGGCCTTCGGAAACGCCATCACGGTAGATGAGGAGGTTCTCGGGGAAGACTTTGTGCTTTCCCTGCGTCTTCCAGAGATGGAGACGGGATTTGAGCATGGAGTCGAGCTCAGACACCATCTCTTTACGAGATTCCTGAACGCGAAGATCCGCCGGCCATTGTCCAAGCCATTTGTCAACGCTTGCAACCATGCCGGCTACACTTGGCGCATTGGATGCGGAACCAGGAGAAGGGTGAGTCACGTCTATACCGACGACCATAGTCTTGTCCTCGTTGATGATACCAAGTCGCGAGTTGTCAACCAACTGATTGATACCACCAAGCTTAAGGTTGAACTTGAGAGCGACATTCGCAAAGTACTGGGGTGATGACTTGGCAAATTTGGAACCGACCACGCAGACTGTGTGGACGCCAACCTTGACATCGCCAATGTGCTTGATTCGATTATACAAGGGTGTGTTTGCGACTGGTATGATAATGAGCACAAGCCTGGTCTGCCTCGGATCACCAGCAACATTCTTGAGTGCGGTGTCAATTCGCATGTCATCGGGAGTATTGACTACAATCCTCGATCCTGGGGTTGGTGCAGCAGCCGTGATACCCATATCTTGGAGAGCTTTGTGGAACTGGGCCACTGTAGATTGTAGACCAGCTTGATCGAATGCATCCGGGAAACCACCCATGGAAATCATCAAGTAGGACCAGTTCCGCAATGTCCCTCCGGTATTGAATTTGATATCTTGCATGTTCCAGCTTCCACCTCGAACGAAAGGTGATTTATCCTGTTTGTATCTAATCTTTGGTTCGGTCAGGATACGTCCCGGGACTGTAATCAAATTCGCGGTCACCGATATACCAAAACGACCCTAGAAGCATCAGCCTTCATCGAGCAATTGGCCGTCACGGGCCCAGACATGGATCTTACCAGATTGACATTTCCCTGTGGTAAAAGGCCGACAGTACGGACACCTTCTTGGGTTATGGAGTTTGCATTTTCCGCGGGCTTGCGGACGGCAAATCGGATCATCTGTTGCGTTTGCGCGGGTTCAAGCTTTGCCTGTGAGTTCTGTCCGGGCATTACAATACAAACCTCAGCCGGGAGATAACTCGGATTTTCCCTGTTTCCAACATTCACAACGGGCAGATTTGGGTTCGCGATCGACCGGTTGTGGACTACTCATCTGGTTACTAGAGAGTAGAGCTGAGCAGTGATGGAATAAATACCACTTCTAAAGAACTCGTAGACGCTGATATACCTGCCGCCCTGGGGGACATTTTGGCCTGGCCCCTGACTTGACTCGCCGCCCTTCTTACCCTTGCCTTTCTTTTTGCTGCCTGGTGTCCCGGCAGCTTGAGCTGTTGATGAACTTGACGGCGCTCCGGAGGAATCATTGAGGAAGAACTCTACATCCTTCGGTCCTGCACCAAACTTCTGCACCCGCGGTGGATGATCCAGACCGTGACCGTCATTTTTGTTTGCAAGCCCAAAGATAGTTTTGACTCTGGCAATAGATTGGCCGGCTTTGTTTTTCTTTTCCTTCAGGTGGATCACCCTGACTCGCACTCCCTTGAGGAAGGACTGCAGCTTTACGTGGTTGAATTGATGTGCTGAGCCGTACTTCTGGATCAACTGATCTAACGGTATGGCATCGTAAAAGGCACCATGACTGACGTTGACGTTGACGAGGATGCGGCAGGTCGCGACTCGAACACTTGAGAAAAATCCTCTAAGAGCGGTCAGACCGGCTCCAAGGTCCCATCTCGGAGAGTCTTGAGTCAGAGAGAAGCTCTTACTGCTCCCAACCGTGGCTAATGCAGGAGAGGACTTGGCATAATGACCCAGAAAAATATTGAGAGCTTGCAACACAGGTAGCTTGTCCGCATAAGCCGTGTTCACGTTGGTAGAAGTTAAATAGTCTGTGAGCTCGGAGACGGTGAGGGTTCCCGTTTCTTCGACGCGTAGCTTATAAGTTTGTGCGTTGGCTCGTGGCTCATCCTCACCCTCCGCTCGGTACTGAATTGCTGGTTCGGCCGTGTCAGGGCTAAGCCTCCGACGGGAGACGAGAGTAGACTTGAAATCAGTGACTATGTCATGGCGAAATTCGCTATACCCCGGGAGTTCCAGTAATAGTCTGATGATCTGACTCAACTTTTTCCCTACTGCAGCAGGCTGTACGGCAACGTTATAGCGATAGAGGAGGAGATCTGAGCTGGGAATCATTTCAAAGTAATTCGCCCAAAGTATAACCTTCTGCCCTCTGGTGCCGTATCCGGGCCGGCAAGGAAACTTCGCGTCTATCTGAAGGCCCCCGATGCCCAGCGATCCGTCAGGAGAAAGGTTTTTCTGGAAGAGATCCTCGACTTTCGTGACTTGGGTGCTAGGAGGAGGGATGGAATGATCCGGAGTCCTAGTATGGCCAAGTGAGTCGGAAGTTTATCGATATGGGAAGGAGAGTCTGACGAAAAAACCTCCGCCGCAGCCCCTTCGCCTCGTCCTCCACCTCGCCCGCCTCGGTATCCTGGATCGTCCCCTCTTCCTCTGCCTCTGCCACCTCTTCCACGACTATCGTAACCACCGCGGTCACCGCGGCCCCGGTTGCCTCGATCTCGGCCTGACATTCCAGTGCAATTTTCAGGTGAAAGTTTTAGTCGTGAGGAAACTGTAAGGGTTGCTGGAAGAAACCGTCACAATCAGGCTGCAACTTGCGTGAGGGTCAAACTTGCGAGCGGGGTAATCAGGTCTGCCCCTCCACACCCAAATCGTCCATGGCCTTCGCTGCACAGCTTCGTTCCGCTGATATGCTATTAATGAGCTGAATACTTTCACTCTCCTTTTTACGAATCGCGGCGGAGCTCGAGGGTACGCCAGAAAAGGTGCTTTGAATACTTTCCAACTTCCTCGGCTGGCTGCTGAGAGCCTCCAGTAGCTTGTCTGGCATCTCTGCCCAATAGTGGCACTCGCGGAGCAACAGTACAATGTTATTTCCACTCAGCTCCCGTCTTTCCAGAGCAGAATGCTCATTGGTCATGACGGGATCGATCTGTGGAGCGAGCAAGGCATGTGGAACGCTGCCCTGAGAAACATGAACAGTGTCGTCTGGACGCTCCAAGTGCTCCTGGGTGCATTGATCCATGGCTTCGTGCACCTGGACTTGATGGCCCTTCTCATTTTCGACAAAGCCCATCACTTCGTGCGGAGTCATCCGGTGGTTAAAGATCATGCAGAATTTCTATCACGCAAAGAGGCGAAAGGGGCAACGAGAGCTTCCAAATATCCTAGGGTTGACTGCCAGCCCTGTTGGAAGAAGGAAAGGGAAGGATTGCAGTAGGTGATTGCAGGAACGATGCCTCGTCATAGCTGACTTGAGTCAGAACGAGAGGGCAGGACCTCAGCGCTGTCAGTAAGACACCGAAACAAAGTCGCGACGAGCTACAAAGATTTGTCCACGGACCCGAGATGGCCGTTTTGGTCCACCCTGAAGAACAGGTCCTACCCCGCGTTTCCTTCAAAGGCTTTCTCAATTGTACTCGAACCTTAATATAGAACAAGATCCGTATGTGTCCAGTCTCCAAAGCGAGGATGTAGAGAAGTACGTCAAGGTTCGCTTGAGTCGCAAGACATACTGTCAGGATCAGACGAAGCGACTTGTCCGCATGGCTACTGAAGTGAACAATGAGCTTGGCCCATGGAAGTCAGAGCTCTACATCTGTCAGTGCATACTCAGATTTCAGGCTCAAAGGCGAGCTGCATTCAGCATCCTCGAGGACATGAACGAGGGTGAAAAGGTCGACCTAAACAATCTCTTTGCATCTCTCTCTGTTCCTGTAATCGATATGCAATTGAAGCCGCAAGACCGCGGTGTTTCGCCCAAGGCCCGCCAAGTCATGGGATTGCTAGCCCATGAGATGTCTCCTGGATCTGCAGGTATTATTTCATGAAGATTCGCACCGCTGTGAAATTATTGTCTGTACTGTTGATAATGCATCCCGTGCTCGAGGATATCCTCCGGATCGGAATGTTTGTTGGCACATCGGATAACCAGGCTCGTGCTTCAAATCTCGGTGATCTCATCAACATCAGTGAATGACCCAGTAAGAAACATTGAATGGCCTACGAAACTGGACGAAGAATTCGATCATCGTAACGAGCGTCTGTGAGGAAGGCATAGACATTACTGCTTGCAACATCGTGATATGCTTCGAACAGCTACCGGACTTGAAGTCTTTTATCCAGAGAAGGGGAAGGGCAAGGAGCAAAAGGTCCACCTTTATTGTCATATTCCCGAAGGGGCAAGAGAAGGCACTTCTCGAGTGGCGAAAACTCGGAGTAGAGATGAAAGAGAAATACATGGACGATATGAGGCATTCAGAAGGGATTGAGAGATTGGAAGCTGACGAAGATGGCTACCCGGAGTTTTTGATTGAGTCAACTGCGTGAATATCCATCGACCCTGGTTTTTAATCTGATCTGACTGTCAATGTGCAGTGTGAAGATGACTCTTCGAGATGCCTTGCAACATCTCTATGTTGTACCACTTTTACAATACCTTGCCTGCAACCCCTTACACCGTTTTCGCCCCAATCTTTACCTTTGATCACACGGTAAATGGGAACGTTTCATGCAGAATGGTTCTTCCTAATAGTGTTATTTCAATGGTCCGAGAAATTTGCAGCACATGCTTGTGGTCTACTAAAAGATGGGCTCGAATGGATGCTGCATTTAAGGCTTCCCTTGGGCTTTATCGCGTCGGTCTAGTCAACGACCAGCTGCTGTCATTGCCTAATTACGATGAAGATGCTGCTAAGACGAATGCTAGGGTTGTGAAGAGACCTGCGGTTACTGCCGTAGAACTATACCCGAAACTCAAGTTCATGGCCAGCCTAGCCGTGTATAAATAAAGTAATATAAATAAGTAATATAATTCTTTATAAAAATAAGAATTATAATAATAGTAATATTTTCTATTTATAGTTATACCTCTTACTATATATAATATAAATTATTATATTACTAGTTATAATTATTATAAGAGTAATTCTTATTAAGTAAATAAGATATATAAAAAGGTAATCTAAATTCTAATAGAAATAAAGAGGCTATTAATATTATATTAAAAAGTATTCTATTTCTAATATATAGATAAAATTTCTAGCTAGAAAGATATAAGATAGTATAAGATATTAGTCTTACTAGCTATACTATAATATAGTATAAAATTACCTATTTTAGTTCTATTCTATTCTAGAATAGTATAGGTTTTTATAAGATAATCTTATAGGATAGGATTTTTAATAAGACTACTTTATAAGATAGGATATTTTTAGAATATCTTATAATTAGTAAGTATATAATATAGTATTTTCTAAAAAAATATTCTAGAAATCTTTCTTATATAGAAAGTTATAACTAGAAAGCTAACTAGAAAGTTAAGTAGAAAGCTAATATTTATCTTTCTAGTTAGCTTTCTAGTTATAACTTTCTATATAAGAAAGATTTCTAGAATATTTATATAGAAAATACTATGTTATATACTTACTAATTATAAGATATCCTAAAAATATCCTATCTTATAAAGTAGTCTTATAGAAATCCTATCCTATCCCTATCTTATACTATTATAAAGATATAGAATTAGAATCTAATTTACCTATCCTATCTTATAGTCCTATACTATCTTATATAGGATATCTTATAGGATATCCTATATCTTTCTAGCTAGTAGATAAAATTAGAGAAACTCTAATACCTCTTACTTTTATAAATTCTTAATATATTCTTAGTAATTTAAGTTAGTCTAAGTTAGATTACTAAGAGATTAAGGCTATTTTAAGTTAATACTAAAAGCTAGTACTAGGTATTAAAGTTAGTACTAATAGTATAATTCTAATCTATATATTTAATTAGTACTAAAAGCTAGAACTAATTTTAAACTTAATAGTTAGTCTAATAAAGATACTAATACTAATATATTTATAGTAGCTAACTATTACATAGTTTTAAAAATAAATTAAGGGGGGCTATTTTAAAGCGATAAGTATTCTTAATGGTCTTACACACGCTAAATGAGGGGTAACTGGACTAGCGTTGGGGAGCACGTACCGTATTTAAGGGACAATTGCCTCCATTCTTCATGCTCTTTAGCAACCCCATTAATAGCAACAAGATAGACTCCATCTTTTCTGGTTGACCCAGACTGTATCCCAATAAGGACCAACAACCAAACTCAGACCAACAAATCATACCAGCCTCAGTTATGGCATGCGCTGACCCCTTCCTCCAACTCGACGACCAGAGCTTTGCTTTGCAGCTTCAACGCGAAGAAATCGACGCTCAGCGCGAGCTTCAATCCGGCAAATGGACTGAAGATAGTCCTCCAGATTTTGCCTTGGCATTTGATGACTTCGAGGCCGAGCTCAAGAAGGCGATTGCTCTCGTCGAGGATCTGAAGTTCGCTCACAGCATTGCTAAAGCTGTTGATTCTGATGCTGTGGCCATCGAAGAATCAAGGGTCGAGGAGACACAGTCTGTTCAAGATCGAGACTTCGCCCTAAGCTTGAATGAAGATGAAAATCTGCTATCTCAGGATGTCACCGATTTGCCAGGGATGTCTCGCCTCGGAGCGGAGTCGGCTGAATGGGACTACGTCCTGCGAGCTACAGAAGCTTCGACTCTCAGCATATAGTCCTGTAGCAGCGTTGCGGGCCCTTCCGCCCATTACGCTCACCGCCAGAGAGCTGTCCTTGAGCAATTGCCCCAGCTCAAAGTCGAATGCATTGTCTGTGGAGAGTCCGTCCATCCTCATTCCATAGTGCGTTTGGTATGCAATGATGTATATTGCAAGCCGTGCCTCAAGTCCTTCTTCCTACATGTTGCCAAGGACGAAAGCCTTTTCCCACCAAAATGTCACCGCCGACTAATCGATATCTCAACCATTGAAGCAGACTTCTCAGTCGAAGATCTGACCGCCTATCGACGTGCTGAGCTGGAATTTACCAGCACCGACAGAATCTACTGCGCTAACCCAGAGTGCGCCAAGTTTATCCCCATGCCGCAGCGAACCCGGGATAGTGCTTCCTGTGAGGCCTGTAGTGGTAGAACTTGTATGCACTGCAAGACACTAGCACATGATGGGGATTGCCCAGCAGATGAAGCAAGGCAGAGCCTTATTAATTTCGCGGATGAGCAAGGCTGGAAGCCCTGTTTTGGATGCGGTGAAATGGTTTTTCGGTATGAGGGCTGTGACCACATGACGTGAGTGATACCTACTGCTACCGGTCGTGTAAGTAAAAGCTGATCCAAAAACAGCTGTAGATGCAGCGCCGAGTTCTGCTACAGATGCGGTGTAAAGTGGAAGGAATGCCTATGTAGCGACTGGGTGCCGGAACTACTCAATCGAAGAGCTCAGCAGGTTGTTGACAGAGAGGCCCCATGGCCCTTGGAACCTGCTATCCGTCAAGAACGCGTGGTGGCTATGGCGCAGGAGCTACAAACAAACCATGAATGCGACCACAGTGGCAAGTTCACTAAACTCGAAGGATCGCGCCACGGCAAGGTCTGCGAGATGTGTGGCACGAGACATCGCAAGTACATCCTGTGTTGCAAACGTTGCCATATGCTGGCCTGCGAAGACTGTCGACGCCACAGACTGTAGGCCCTCGAATCTGTTGTTATCGAGGAAACGGCCCCATCAAATCAGGCATCCTCCAGACAAAGCATTTTCTGCATGATCTCTTCATGGCATTGAGGCCCGAAAGAATGCTATAAACGGTTACCTTTGGGCATCAATAGTCATGCGTTATTGTAACGTCATAGGACAAAGCAGTCAATCTTTTCTTCATGAAGCCAATTACAACCGGGCGGGTGAGCTCGTACAGTAGCAAGTAGGTAGAGCAACAATCTATACAGCCGATCTCTTCAGATACCTCTAATTGCCTCCTTCCCATCTCTTGGTCTTAGTTGGTAGATCCTCAACCTCCGAATCCTGAGATATACCTTCTTAAATCTCCAGAGCACATCACATTTAGATGCTTCCACACTTCTGGTTTCCGAGGGACCATTCTCAGGCTGATTTCCCCGTCCATAATCCCTTCATGACAATCTCGAAGTGAATGCACGGCTCGACTGCCTTTCTCGATATCTTTTCCCAGCGGTTCACCTGCAAAATCCAAACGAGTAGCCACAGTTCGAGCTATTTTAGCTAAGGTTAGTGAGGGGGAGACTAATACTATCAATCAGGAGAACGCAGGTACTATTAGTACATACTGTTCCACCCCCCCAGAAAGATACTTGTCTTTCTCATCCATTCAGAACTCGAAAATCCGTGTATCTAGCATTTCCCATCGGCCTACCTCTAGACTATTACATAGCTAGGCTTACCCTAGGACCGTGTCGCCTAGATATAAGGTGTTTGTAGGTACTAGAGCTGCTGCAGAAGACCTCACACTCGTTGTGCATGGGCCTGATAGTAGCAGACTAGCTGCTTAGCGGCCAAATAATGATATATTACATACAGACATCATTTAGCTAGGTGCTCGCTCACGTGATGAATGTACGCTTGCGAAGACGACGTGTCTAAGGAAATCCACATGAGGCGATATATTACTAATCTGAGCTAGGACTGAATGCTACTTCTTCCTCACTGTCTTTAAAACTTCCATCCTCCAAGTATCATGATCATCGATGGGACCCAGGATTTAGTAGATCATCACCTCTTCCTATCGGACGGAGGCAAGGATCGCATATCCCTTAAAACATATAAGTCCTAATGTGCATCACCACACCTCCGGTCAAAATACAACATACCCAGCCCTCCGATTCGGAATTCCAATTCCCAGCTGCGCTAACCGTTGCTTTGCTATGAGGTTGTGTCTCGACAAAGCACCGAGTAACACATGAAAACCATATTCGACCTTCGCGAATCCTTTTTCAAGAGTGTATTCAATAAAGGTATAAGACCTCTCTGTATAACTCCGCGCTGAGGTCTTTCTTCTGACTTATTGGGACATGAAGCTGTGAATTGGTTGAAAGATAAGACATAGAAGGGAATAGGGACCATTGCATCTTAGAGTAAGAATCAAGGACCCCGATTCACGAGAAGGTAAAGGAGGTGCTGAGTCTTGTATTTGAAAGATGAGAGTTCCTATCCTGTGAGGAGGTCATGAGTATGTTGTAGTACGTCGGCCAACAGTAATGACCTCCTCGTCCAAGCGTCGGTCTCGTAACCGAAGAAATGATATTTTACCTCGATCCATAGCGAACTTGCTAGCTAGCAGCTCCTTCGCCTATATATGTGTTGAATTATGCCCATGGTCACTGTCAATGATCTTCTAGAGTTCGTTTTGAATAAAATTGTACCATGGGTTTCCAGCCCTGGTTTCTTCGTCATGGACTGACAGAGTGAAGGCTTCACAACATGTATCTACTAGGAATATGAATAATACTTAAAAATACATATAGAATGTCCGAAAACTATGTAATACGATGAGTGTTCCCGCGAGAGGCGTTTCGTAGGGGATGTCATGGCGTCTGTGAGAAACAAAATATGGAATGCTTACGTACGGAGTCTATGCCGGTCTTAATAGTCAGGGGAATTTCATGTTTTTCAGCGGATGATAGGAGTATACAAAAGTGTTGAATAGAGAGAAAAAGAAAAAGAGAGATCAAATGATAAAGAAGACATGATAAGATCCACTACGCCTAGCCAGGAGTCCTGCATTCAGTCCCGTAAAAGCTGAGGATCTTTGTTGGCATCCGTGTCGTATATGCCTATGCTCCGCACGGCAAACGCAGCAGTGCCACGACCCAACGCTATCGTCGACCTCGATCTAGATAAAGAGGAATGATGGAGAGAAAGAATGAATCGGAGGGAGATGATACTTCACTACAAGAGACACTCTCCATCCCATCAAACCTCGTCGAATTAAAAGATTTACAAAAGTCTCGTCCCCGTCAAAAAGTCCGATAACGCCGCTCGTGTTGGCATTATGATTTCGAGCATCGTTCGGAGCGTGCGACTTCGAAATCCTCGTCGTGAATGTTGTTCCCCATTTGATCGCTTTACTTTACCACACAGATCCCGTCCGTACACCTAGGTGTTGGCATCGGATCAGTCTTCGTGATAATGCGAACAGTGATCCTCGCGCTGTGTAACCTCTTCGGAACCGTGGCTGAGGTGTGTCATAGTGGTACTGAAAGGCTGTGCATCCCCTAGTATAGTAAGAAGGATTCCCAGATGACCGTTCATTGGATGATAATATCTTTCACCATATTCTCCATATCGATACGTTTATTCGTGGTCTCGGAGATTATGTACAAGCCGCAAACTCAGCTGGTCGGTACTAGTGGTCCTCAAAGTAATTTGTCTCGATATAACTTTTGAATAATGTAATTTTCTTTTCCTAGAATGACGGCAGAACGGTCTATGTAAATAATCACGGGCGGTTACAAATTAGATTCGATCATATATCTTACTTTGCTTACGACCCTCACAATCCCTGCGATCTTTAATCTTATAAGCCAATAGTGCCTCTCAGGGTCATTGAGACACCCAGTGAAGAACATGGCTGGCTGAATGTCAATTCTTGCGAAAAGCTTCAGCGTCGACTGCGTCTTCTCGCTCGCCATTGCTATGTCCGGGCCTTGTCACCGAGGCAGGGCGCTCAAGGATAAAGTCTCCGAAGACGGTCCTAGTGTAGGTCCTAAATCGTAAACGCTATGATAGTGGAGATAGCAGAGAGACCCGTGGTATGTCTGTCAATATAAGTCGTCAAAGCCGCCTCGAGGCAAAACACAGACAGGCCATTAATAGTACCATGCTCGCGTACTTCAGATTGATATGAGGGATCTAATGAAGTAAGAAGTGCTTCGAATCCACCTTTACCATCTTTCCAGACCTACGAGGGGCCTCGAGTGTTAAGCTCTTGTCGGACGAGATTAATTTATTTACTTGAAGAGTAATCATCTGTATTATATAAAGTCCTTAATAAGCCATTAGCAACCTTATCGCGATGCCTAGGGATGTACTTGGTTTTGATATTGAGGCGACGGAGCTGATCTACCCAGTGGACGTTAATACCTTTATGTAAATCGGAACTGAGGAAATAGGTAAGAGGCTTATGATTAGTATGAATGATAGCTGGGAGAAATGGATGCTTGCACAGGTAATCATAATTCTTAACGAATGAGGCTCCACCTGCGGAGATGGCGTTTTTCTTTTGACATTCGTAAAGTATGTAACCTTTTAGTGGGTATCTGGCTTCAGCTATAGTCCGCTCCCTGTAGGCTGTCTGTTTGCGGGCGACATATCGCACCATGAGGTTTCGCGCACGACCAGGATGGGTGTAGATGATTCAGTGATGATCTTAATGGCGAGAATTCCGCCTCACGCTGTACCGGATTGGTGTATTCAAACATGTCGTATCCATACCAACACCGCCGTTATCGCGGCTTAAATCGACGGAGGAAAACATGATGGGGAGGATTTAGTAGCGAGCAAGTCGCTGCGGCAGTTCGTAACCTCTAGAATTTCTCGAGAGACGGATGCGTACTAACCATAGTATAGCAATGAACTCCGGGTATGTTAGTGATAATCGTGAGATTCAGATTTGAATGGTAATGCAAACAGGTAATGCACTTACTCGATAGGTATGATCCCATGAACGCTTTCGTCGCATCCTGCAATACTTCTAAAGCCTTATTCTACTTTGAATGCGGTACGGCTGTTCACCACTCCCCGTGATATCCGCCATAAATCTCCCTGACAACCCGACTGAATGGTAATTTTGGTATGAGATTTTCCCCATCCTTCTGATATCGTTTGATTTCGCGAAGAGCTTTGAGATTTTGGTTGACTCTGTACTTGCGCTTTGACGGTACCCCTTCCGGAGGAGTTCAATCTGTTTCGCCAGCGTTTCTATCTCCGTTGATAGATTGGGAATTTCGATGTCCAGACGATCGGGGGGAGCGGGAGGGTAGAGACGCAAACGCACAGCGTCCAACCAACACCGGAGCGAGGACCAGAGCGATCAAATGTGCAGCTATCCCCCCCAACCAACCTTCAAGTGTCCCGAGGAGAGTTATCAAGTGTAAAGACATGTCAATCGGAGGGAAAAAGAAGCAGGAAAGTGAAGAATCTGTTTTGATCGACGATATACCGCCTGTGACTGCCATCTTTGATGAATGGCAAGAGCGCCTTATACCGATGTATATGGCAATCACTCGGATTTTTTCGAGGCAGGCTTACTGCTGACTGTAAAGAGTTAGCTGATTACATTTCATCATATCACCCGTTCGCACTACCGTCTTCTTGCCTCCTATCGGCTTGTTAGCTCCCCCCACCTCGTGAGGGTTTCCCACCTCTCGAGTGCTTTGCCAATGATCTGGGGTCTTATGTGCCACACCATACCCATACGATAAGCTTGCGTCCGATTTACTCGAAACGGGATGGAGTACTTTCCAAACAAGGATTCTCTATCGTAGAAGATTCCATCTTGCTAGTACGTTATCTATCGCTACCGTCTTATTGACCTCCATCTAGTCTTTTAACCTTTAAGCCTGTCAGCAAAAGAGCTTGATCGGTTAGGAGCTCATAGTACCTCAACACGTAATCTCAGCCTGGTCCCCTCGATTTTAGAGGTAGCTTCATCAATTAATTCACTGCTGATAGTTGTATCTTGCGCAATTGGTCCACGAACGGTGTTTGCCAATAATGTTAGCCTCATTATTCCAGTCCGCCGAGTAGCAAACCATTGCACTGCCCGTACGGTGGCACTGAGGTCTCATTGGGGATCTGGTATGGTTCGTATGGGGATGAGTATGGAGGATGTGTCAGGACGTATCTTGAGAATAATATATAGCAGCTAGAGGGAAAGCAAAATAACATGAGAATTAGAAACAAGAAACAAGAGGGAAGTCGATATATATAAATAAAGAAATAAAACTCCAACGGCCTTGCCCGTACATATTGTTGGAAATAAGCCCTTCTGCCAAGAGAATAAGCGAGTGGCCACGTCTACAAAGTCTTGTTGTCTCGTTGTCTTGTTCCTAGACACCTTTTTCACCTTTTCAGACATCTAGCATAGCTATCATATCATCCATCAGACCCCTGAGACCGTTTAACACATATTGGCACGAGCCGACTCCACCTGTCAACTAAGCGCGGCCAACGTCTTCCCTAAGTAGTCCCATCTCATCACTTAAGAGCCAGGAACCCAAGTCCGTCTTTTCCATATCCTAGGCCCATGCTAGGAACTGCACCTGCCAGGGCTTCAGCCGCCGTTGGAGCTTACTGAGGCGAGGGGGGATTTTTCCTGTCTAGGAGGAAGGCGAGTATAGGATTCAGGGGATCGATGGCCAGACGATGGCAAGCGTCGAGATATAAGGGGCAGGGGGAGGTGATGGAGTTCACCTGGCTTTGGAGCTTGAGATAGTCGAGGTGCAGATGCTCGTCCACGTGGGAGGCGTCGCCCAGCACCTCAGAGCTGATGGCCTCATGGGTGAGTCGTTATTTCCGGCGTCCCTTCTACCTGCTCTTAAAGAGTTTGTTAGGTCTGCTCGTCGACTTGTTTGGTGCTTGGGACGAGCGGATTCCCGTCACTGACGTCAGGCCAATAGATGCTAAAATCTTTGCCTAAACAAGTTGCCTTCCTCTATACCACCGTAATTTATATCCCTCCTTCTAGTTCTGATAACGCGCCAGGAGTCTCTTTACTCGCGGCGGTTGGAGGGAAGGAGAAAGATGACATGAGAGATGAAAACAAGAATAGGAGGGAGATATATATATATTAGAAATAAGACCCCAATGGCACTTGAGCCCTAAAGATATGGTAATCTCAGCCCGTTGTCGGCCAACGTAAATATCTCAAATATCTACAACTCGATCAGCTCGCAAACCCCAGCAGGGTTTGCGTGGCGGCTGGAGGAAAAGAGAAAGATAATATGAGAGTTGAAAACCTGGAATAAGAGGGAGGTACATTTATATATATATATATAAATAGAAAATAAGATTCCACCGGCGTTTTCATCCTTGAAACGTAGTCTCAGACCATTGCCGTTCTCGGCATCAACCTTTCCGTTTCGGTCGTATACAATGTCAATACCGCATCAAGCTTTTACCTTATGAGAAATGCGTGGTAACTGCAGAAAGTACCCGAATGACAAGATGAGAAAAATAATCTTGCAAGAGACAAGGAAGGCGGCCATCAAACGACGGCATGCTTGTGGTGTGTTATCCCCGCAAACGTAGTCTCATCTCTCTGTATCAACCTCAAAAGTCACAACCTGATCAGCTCGCCCGCCTTCCGCGTCAGGGTTTTCCTTACGAGAAACGCGAAGCGGAGATGAGAATCTCTGAAGAGCATATGGAGGTGGCGAGGAAATTATACGGAGCTGTTGGTGGATTATCCCCGCAAACGTCGTCTTAGCACATGCTGAGGGCATAGTACTTGTATCAATGTCCTATAAAGGAGAACTGATAGCTACAGCTATGCGAAGTACTCGCAAGCCGTAGAGTGAGGTTAGGGAAGAAGAAAAGTATCCTATGTACCGCCTCGATTCAGTCGCCGGACGTCTGTGCTGAAGACCGGCCAAGTCTTTGATAGTGGCGGACTCTGCTCGGTAAAGTTATCGTTTCCTATACTTATAGCTTTGAGCCTGACAGTACCGGTCGCATGGAAGGGGAGAGAATTGATATTCTTGCGGAATCTGAGATTTCACAACAAAGTATTTGTCGTATAAATAAACTGTATCACTCAACCGTATACTTCAACAATAGGCACAAGATATGAGTAATACAAATGACACAAATCCAAACACAAGCACTTGATGCTCTAGGTCTGCCCCAGTCTATCTTTTGCCTTCCATTCGGCGCTTTTGTTAGCGAGGCAGGGAGAAAGGATGAGAGAGGAGGGATAGGAAAGTGTAAAGTGTAGAGTGATAGATTTGGAAATCTTGATTGGCCTTTGGGATCGGACAGGTGACGAGCATCGAATGCGAGAGTGACTTGCGGAATTATTATGCTGGGAAATTTGTTGCGTGTGTTGTTGTAGATTCAGATCGGCCATATAATAATAAGGTCGCTGCTGTGGATATCATCAGCAGCCCAGATACTTGTATAGGATAAGTCACAATATTCATGTGCTGATGGAGCTTTTCGTGAATGCTTCGTGATTCCGGCAGGGACTCTGTAAATGTCTTGAAATGCAGAAGGCAAAGGCACCCCAATACCACATACACCAACCACAGTAATGTTGCAAAGGAAAGGGTTAAATCGCAGTCGGCCCAAATCTTTCGTTCTCCATACGACTTATGATTTGTCGTACAATGTGATGTTCCTGCTCAGCGAGGCTGGCAAACGATCGTCTAGCGTTCTGCATCAGTCAAGGTAAGATCTAGAAATCCGTCCAGCATTGTATACTGGCTGTTGAGTTGTTGATTCCTCACTGTGCAAGAGCACTTCGGCGATTATCACTTCATCGTCGACTTTTCTCGACCTTTGTGTTGCCTGAGGCTGTTTTGTGTACAGGCTGCGAGAGGTGATATTCTTAAGAGTACTGTTGATACACCGATGTGCTAAACTTAGCATGTCGAGCTTCCTCCGCGTACTCTTAAGTAATTCAGTGCGGCTTCAGAAGGGGGGATAGAGCAGTACATACACGCCAGCGCAAGACATCGAGGATGCCCTCAAGGGCGGTAGCAATGCGACCGACGAGAGCAGGATCGACCCCGGCGGGAGCACCGACGGCGGATGGAGCAGCGGCGTAAGTGGTGGCGATGTTACCGAATCATTCCATTGAACGTGCGCTAGAGACTGGTAAGCTGGGTAAGATCGGCCTTACCACAAGCGGCGACAGCGTTGGAGGCGCGGAGGACATGAGTATAAGTATGACGGGTGGCAGGAGGGATCTCCCAGTCACAAGTAGCATTCAATCGCTTGCACCGACCACACCTGGTAGACCCGGGGGAGGCGTGGGCATATAGCGTTTCTCTGAAAAAGTCAGCGAGGCCTTAATTAAAACGTTGGACTCACGGTCCTCTCGATTGATACATTGGGCAACGAAGACAAACAATACGAGGGAGGGCGAGGGCGGGCTGCGAGCGAGCTGGAAGCGGAGGTTGAGCGGAACGCCCATGCCGGCACCTTGTGGACTCGGCCAGACATCCCTGATGAATTCTGGGGTGCCTGCCCACCCTACACCAGTAGGTCACCGCCATCCTATACTGTTTGCTTCAGACATATTGCAGATTGATGTGCTTACCGAATATTTATCACAAGAATCTCCCTTACTATTGATAGAGTAAGGCCCAATAGGTCAAAGTAGAGAGAAAGATATGAAAGCGGAAGCCCAGGGACGTAGATAAATCTACCACTAGCCTGGCACTATCACCGAAGGATACTCAATAGGATTCGTATGTATATATATATGAAGTAAGAAAAGATGCGGGTCAAGGAGGGCAGACTATAGCGTAATTGATATCTCGAAGCGGAGTAAACATGTAGGTTGTAGCGTTCCATGATCCAGGTAGTCTATTGCCGGATACATGTTACACAGCACTAGCCACATAGTCTTAGCTAAGCATTTCACTCTGGCAAAACATTCTCGATCCGAGTCCAGACACCATATGTCAATATCTTGACTTCGAAACAAGGGGGACGTGTTGATTCTGTCATCTGGTAAAGACTTTGGGGAGGCCTCCGTCTCTGGAGCTTTGTCATAGGTTTCTTGACTGAGGGTTTATTAGCTGGTGGGCCGGTTTTAGTTTTACCTTTCTCTTTCACATCTACTGCCTTCATGGTTTTCTACAGCTTGCGGGAGTTGCGATTGATAGAGCCGATGCAACGAAAATGGGTAGTATCCAATGAGACGGCGAACGGAAGCAATGATTGAATGACAAAAATGAGGGTAAGTGTAAGGATGTTGAAGAAAAAGAATGAAAAAACTGAGGAGGTGAGTTCTAGGAAACATAACACTTCTCTTCACTCATGTCCGCTGTCAGCTGAAACGAACGTCGCCGATGACTGTCCAGCTGGCGTCGATGGCAGTATAACTCTGCACACTAGGATCAACTCTACCCACAGCGAGGAAATGGGACAATGTTACACAAGGTGATGACTGCGGTTTCATATTTATTGATGTACTGGAAAACGTCTGTAGTAATGGTGACCGATGACAACCGTCCATGTTATAATATGTCCAGGGGCAGATCCGCAAGTACTTCACTCCGGAAATGAACAGTTGGAGGGATCGAACACGTTATCCTTGAAGCAACCTGTCACTCGTTCAGTGAGATGTGTTGTGACTGGAATTGAGGACTGAAAGTCCATGGAGTATCATGAGCTTCATTCGAAACGTCGAGCTGTGTCTGTCACTGGGAGTTTGTCTCATATCGAATGTTTCCAAAATGGCTTTGGCCTTGAATTGTTATCTAATGGAATAGTGCTTTGATTTCTTCACTTTTATGCGGATTGAGTAGGTCCAGGCCCTAATCGCGAACCAAGCGGAGTCGAAGCCAGCTAGTGGATTCATCTTCGGTAACGGCGACGTCGGTGTCGGTAGTAAATCAATCGCGACCTATCGTGGAGGGGGAAGCTCCGGATATGTAGAAATGAGCAATGCTTGAAGCACTGGTGGTGCGAGGCTCGCCGTGGGGGAAAGAAAGTGAACGCAGAGTAACGATGTTGGTAATGATCCGAGGTAAATAAGTCAATGATAAGCCTTTCGAGGTAGAATTGCTGAGACTCTCCGGGAGGTTTACTCGGTCATAATGACTTATTTAATTCGGAACGTGAAGTCTAAATTGACCGCTGGTTAGTTCTTCCGGATTGAAGCGTGGAGGAATCAATACGACTGCACGGAAGCAGCAGGTGGCGACAAATATCGAGCACTTTGGGCGGTCAAAATGCGACAATGAACTTCCTCCATATAATGCCATGGTTAGTGCTGACAGGCTATCTCTTCGAATCAGTGTTGATCTGGACTGATGTTTTGATTTCACGATTAGACTTTCCAAGAAGCTATCGAGTCTTGATTGCTGTACATGTCACCTCTCGGAGTCAGTGGTATATCTCAGCGTCATGGTTTGTACGCCAGTATTCCCCTACCAGGTACAAAATCTAGAAATGAATGTTTGACCAAGAGGAAAGCTATCGCCCTCGACATGGCTCATTCGGGTAATACAAAGAACATATGCATACTGAACCGAATAGCGCGCAAACAGGCACGCTCAAATGCTTGCGCTTGTGCTTGCTTCTCAGCTTTGTGAAGAAACACCAGAGCCAACAGGACGCTGCACGGTAGCATAGATGCACGTTGAGAAGGGCGCAGAGTTGTATCATAACGATGAATCTGAATTGTCTGACACTAACAGAATGATTGACGAAAGTCTTGTAGAAAATATTGGAAAGTAAGCGTTGGAGCAACGTTCTAGACCACGATATCTAAATTCCTCTCGCTCATGACTCTGTGGCCGAGGAAGAAAACCGCTCAGGTCGCCACTATCATTACAGTCATCAGATATGCTAAGACCGCGATCTGCTTGGGACAGAACCGTCAGCTTGATCAGCTCAGCCTGATCAAAAATATGTCCAAATGCTAAGAGATCCTTGTTCTGGCCTATTATCGACGTTAGCTTCAATGTATGTGGAGAATTTCGATCGAATTCCAGGTCGGATGGAGTCAGTAATTTCTCACGTGGGTCGAGTCACCGCATATGCATAACGTCGGCGTCTTGACACCCGATGATCTCCGTGCATATGCCAAGTATAACCGTTTGATCCCCGATGAGGTTGTTGCATATGCTGGGCATCAGCGTTTGACCCTGGGAAATTACCTGTGCGGAGCCTCCGATGACCCCATTCGAGCTGAGAGCCCAAAACCGGGGGGATAACGACTTCAAGCGATTGATGATCGACAGAGGACGACATACAGAAACTTTTAAGCTGCATGTGTAAACATTGCATACCGTGCACCCTGCTCCAAGTAATCCCCTCCAATTTAATGAGCTCTGCTCTGATCCTAGGTAGTGGCTGAGATATGAAACTGCATTTAATTGGTGATCCGGTCTTGAAATGGAGTGAAGTCCACAAATTTGATATTGCGATGACTTCATCTCCATTTGAGGAATGAAGAAGAAGCTGATGTCAAGGACGGGTCGCATATCCCTTCACCCAGCATCCTAAACAAGAGAAAATGATGAGCGCAGTCCCTCAACGTTACTGAACTGAAGAAATGCCCCCAAAGAAATAATCGAGACACAACATCACGCATCAGTAAGGGAGAAGAAACTGCAGAGAGCAGGCTTGTTCTCGATCCGGTGTGAGTCCAAGACCCATTATAAGTGAACGATACTTGCTCAACATCCGCGGAAGGTCTGCAGCAGTGTGAAGTAATGAGGATCATGCTTTGGAACGGTGTATAGATCCGCGTAAGAATCACTTGAAATGAGCGGGCGATGAAGGAAAAACAGATCTTGAATCACTTTCTGATGTTCTTTAGATGTTTGATAGAAATAAATATCAGTGTGGACATCATGAGCAGTCAGCGTCATGAACCACATCGAAGGAAGATCGTCCAACGAAATCGACGGTCTCAAAGAGAGTGGAGGAGCACCATGGGATGAAGTGGAGGAAATACCACGGTACGCTTGGACATCAAAATCGTCAACCATGGCCATGGCTATGGCCTTCGGATAATTCTATGTGGTTGCATGGAAGAATCGATAGGAGACCATGGATCCGGTTCGAAGGATTGAGATGAGAAATTCCGTGAGAGCCGAATGTCGCAAACTACTTTAGTAACGTCCGTCCCTGCGTCGCGAGACGCACCCCGTGGCGAGACAAACCAATAATTGGGATCTTTGAAGTCTCTCCCTCGCAAGTCTATAGATATATCGTTGGTAAAGGACTTTTCCATAGTTATTTCTCCTCCTAGACACCTGTCTGCAACGAAAATTACCGCGGTGTTAGTTATACTGTCGCTCGTTTCATTAACGCCGTCAATTGCCGCTTTAGCTGTTCCCCCCTGCTAAATCACGACCGACCATATATTTTCGGTTTTCAGAGCCATAGTATGAAAGTCCCATTAAGAAAGAATATAGCCAAGCTATAAAAACGGAATATCCTGAGAGTCTCGCCGTAAGAAGCATGATGGCATGATAGCCTCGCGCCAGTGATATTTTAGCGTACCTAGACATATATTAGCTTACCTATAAGATACCGTACTTTTAGTATTCTTTAAAGCTATCCCCTTTTCGATATAGCTTCTAGGATAACTGTGGCGCATTACTGGAAGTTCTAGAAGTGTTTATAGGGAGTCACGTGCCCGCTTTTTCTTGTACTTAGCGCGGCCTCTCGGTTATTATTATGTGAGTCACAGGTACTGACTAGAGATGCTGCCTTTCACTCATTTCCGTCCTCTTATCACTATTATTACAGTAAGCTAACATAGATAGAGCCAGTCAGGTACTAGCAGGAGGCGTCCCTTTTAGCGTGTCTTACCGTGCCCTAGCAGATAAGAGCGGGGTTACTCGCTCGACGCTAAATTATCGTGCGTGTAGACGACGCTCGCGAGTAGAGAAAGCCGAGGGCTAATAGTATCTCACCCGGTGGGAAGAGCGCGCCCTCGTTAGGTTCCTCTTACAGATGTCTAATTTAGGACAACCTTGGCGAATGAATTATATACCTCTACTAGCTTTTAGGATCACCCACCAGCGCCTTCTGCGGGACAGACCACTTAAGCCTCTAGGCAGGAACTAGGCGAAGGCTTTCGAGAAGCGCCATTTAGTACTCCAAGCGAGAAGAGTAAGGCCGCTCGACTAGAACCGTTATGAGAAAAACATCTATATAAAGATTACATACTAGTTTAAAGTAATCGGAAAGGTATTATAAGATCCAGTTATTCTAGTAGAAAATGTATATAATATGGACGAGACTAGAGTTATACTATCTATACTAGGCTCCGTCAAAGTCCTTATAAGTAAGGACGACGTCCGAGGTTACCGAGGCGCGCGAATCAAGCGAACGACCGTAACTACGATCGAGTATATTAGCGCTGACGGTAGGTATCTAACACCTATGATTATCTGGCCAGCCACCACTCATCGAAGCAACTAGACCATATTTCCTACCCCCGGATGGCAGTATGCGTGCTCCGAATCTAGATATACCGACTCCAAGATTAGTTTGGAGTAGCTAAAGCAGATATTTGATCCCTAAACTAAGGAACAAGCTAACTAGAAACCACGAGTACTAATTTGCGACGGCTTCGGAACGCACGAGACCCTCGAAATTCTAGAGTATTGTTTCGAGCACAATATTATTCTATGTCGACTACCCTCCCACACCTCCCACAAGCTCCAGCCCTGTGACGTCGCCGTGTTTACCCCACTGAAATCAGCCTATCGCGAGCAGGTTGAACGACTAGAACGAGGAGGTGTAAATATAATTAGAAAAGAGCATTTCACCTCTCTATACAGCCCTGCAAGGGAAACAGCGTTCACGCCTAAGAATATCAAGGCTGGTTTCGCTGCAAGTGGATTGGTGCCATTCAACCCAGACAGAGTCCTCAGAGTTATACCGAAGCCCCCCGCCGAACTAACAATTCCGAAAGCTAATGAAGTGGTGGTGGGGCCTTATGCGCGAGACGAAATACTGCAAACGCCCGTGACACCAGTGTCCGCGGAGGCTTTGATCTCACTGCAAAACCAGATTATCAAACAGGATGCTTATACGCTTGATAAGACGACTAAACAGAGCCTATAGAGACACGTACAGAAGCTCACCAATGCCACCCAAATGTCCTTTGCCAAGGGTGCCCTCCAGCAGGACCAGATCCGATTCTTAACCATAATCAACGACGAAGCCAAAGTTCGACGATCGACCAAGCCAGTAGTACTAGGAAAAGCGAAGGTCATGAGCTATGAGGACCTTATCGCGAAGCGCGCTGAGAGGGAGGCGAAAGAATAAGAAAAAGCGAAGGGAACAAGGAAACGTGGTCGGAAGCGCAAGAGCCCGGAAGAAGTTGCACTGACAAGCGAAGCGCCGACTGAGGAGGATAAGATCGCGCCAGAACCATGGAGAGCCCCAGTGGCGCAGATGTGGTAGCGGAGAATGCGGAAGATGAGATTGCCGCACGATAGAGGGAGGCTCGCGCGGGTCGTGACCTGTTGCTATACAGTAAGGCATCCTGGCGATGCGAAAATCCCGCTAGAAGAGTTCACCTAGTAACCGTCCACACTTAGTAATCGTCCGGCCTTATAGGGTTAGTACCCTATAAGGCTACCCTAGAGCTTCAGATTTTATCATTTATAACTTCTTATGACCTGAATTCTGTAAAATCGCTGTCTATAAATCTATTTAGCATGTCAAACGCACCGCTACCGTCCATTCCTCCATTATGCGAGACCGAACTAGGCAGGGAAGATCGCATAGAACTAGCCTACACGGCCTAGATCGAGGCTAGGGGACACGGTAATAGAATCCTATTAATTACGAAGGCAGCTAAGTAATATAGTATATTAAAGAGTATACTCGCCGATAGGATTAGGGGCCGTAAACTAATATCTAATACTTATAAAGGCTAATAGCGAATTACTCCTAGAGAAGAAGTAGTACTTCTAGCCTAGGTTCTCCGTCTTTATATATAGGGTTAGCTACTAAGGATAGAGTAAATACGCTTTATAACGAATAAAATCCTTCTTATAAAGGATAATAAAACCCTAATCGGACTGAACTAGCCCTAGAAATTTATATTACGACACCCGGAGGTAAAGACAGCTTATATTCCGCTACTCGACAAGGAACGTGCTATAATACAGGATCCTAAGGTACTATTAGGCTAGTTTAATCTCTACCTACGTATTAAGATAGAGTACGAGGTAGATAAGAGGGATATCTATAATATAGATAAGAAAGGTTTTATATAAGGGGTAATCGCCAAGCTTAAAGTTATAATACCTAAGTATAATAAGAAGAAGGCTTATATAATATAATATAGGAATTATAAATAGGTATCACTTATTAAGTACGTCTTAATAGATAGTAGATCTCTACCCCCCTAGATTATTTTTAAAGGTAAATTAATCTAGAAATCTTGGAAAGAAGCTCTTAAATTAGGTGAAATTTATATTAGCGAGAATAGTTAGACTAATAATACGATCGGGTTTAAATGGCTTTAAAGGGGATTTAATTAAGAGATACGAGCGTACTAAAAAGGAGAATATTAAATACTACTAGTTAATAGCTATACTTCTTATATTATAACTATAGCGATTTAGTACTATATAGACTACAAGATTATTCTTCTTTACTTACCGCTATATATAATATATCTACTTCAGCTATTAGACGTTAGTATTTTTTCTCCCTTAGCGATAGCTTATAAATCCTACGTCTAGCGAGTTATACGTCTAGGGGCAAGCTATTATATTAATAAGGTAGACTTCTTAGATATCTATTAATAGGCCCGGTAAGAAGCGATAATAGTAGTTAATATAAAGAAGGCCTAGGCTATAATAGGACTATTACTATTCAGGCCTGAATTAATTCTATAACATTTTCCTACGACTCAGCTACCTCAATAGTATAATATTGAGATCCGCCCTACTATACCTCCTAAGGTAATAATTACCTTAATTAGCCCTAACGGGAAATTTCACCTCGTATTAATACTAGCTAATGCTCTATATATTTAATAAATCCTATAGTATATCACGTAGACCGGAGTTAAGACGTAATAACCTAATCTGTTAAATATTCTATAAAAAGTAGGTAAAGCGGCTATTTAAGTAATAGCTGAGTCTATAATCTAGGGCGTTACTAATATAGAACTTATAGAACTTAATAGACGGAAGTAATAGAAATCTAATTATCTAAAGGGGAATTATAAGGCTGCTAGATTTATAAACAAAGCGGTACTTATAGAATAATAGACTAATTAGGCTAATAAAGCGTGGAAAGCTATCGTTACTACCCTGAATAGACTCGGTCCAGAAATCTTTAAACCGAAGGAAAAACCCGGTCCTAAATCACGTCCTACTCCTAGGAAGAAGCTATTACCCCCGGTAATTAGGCTAGTAGTCGTCACCCCTTTCAGGTCTCTTATAGCTACGTCCGTAACAGCGATCCTATATAGAACCAGAGCACCCCCGACGACGGCGATACAGGAAGAAATACTAAGTAAGGGGGACTATACCATCGCCCGTATAACGACTAAGCGACTAAAAAGACTTATTATCAGGTTACCTATTAGAATAACTACGGCGGAGTTAGAACGGGGCCTACGAGGGCAAAATAGCTAGTAAGGATAGGAAGGACAGGAAGGACACGTGATTAGAGGAATCAGCTAATTAGGATAAGGTATACGAATAAGAAAACCTCGTAAAGGATAATTTAAATAGCTTAGAAACAGTCGCTTTATAGATTTATAGCATGAAATAGACGTTATAGACTATATTTATAATATTCTAGGGTACGCTTATAGGGGTTCAGCCCTATAAGGCCGGACGATTACTAAGTGTAGACGGTTACTAGGTGAACTCTTCTATACTGAAAATATAAACCTTATCATTGCACTTAATTTATTTAAATCTTAAAACAGAGTAGAAATCATCGAATTCTAACGCCGCAATCTATTCTACAGCTTCTTCTCTTTCCCGACTGCGTGTCCTTCTTCCTAAAACCTGCGTAGATGTTAATAATTTGCGCTTTAAATGTCGTTGATCTCGGCTTACTTCTACCTCAGCTTCCTTTGCTTTACGCTTTTACCATGCCTTAATCGTGTCTTTATAAACTGAAATCTCGTACTGCCTACGAGAGTCACCTCGGTTAATTTACGATGGGTTTTCTTGTTAATCTGCGTGTAAAGTATTGTATTCTCGTCAAGGAAAATCGATGGTTAGCAGATACTAGCATTCTATATCGTTCGACTGCATTTCTTTAAGTCTGTTTTAGGACTAACTCTATAGGTTGATATTACAATTTGCATTGCCCCTCCTTTCCAGAGGAATATAATCCTTATATTCCCCCTATATACAGCTAAAAAGAATTATACTACCATTATAAGTTCCTTGTCTTTTCTCCTAGTAGGTATTAGTTTTTCTTTTTTTTATCAAGGTTATTCTATGTCTTGTAACCAGCTTTACAGAGCGTTAAATTCAGTATTATGTACTGATTTTAGTTTGACGCTCTGCTTTAGTACGTTGCTGTGTATATAATCCTAGAAGCCTATACTGCGACGCTAGTCGAGAGGGATAATCTTCTTTAAGTACCTTCTCTTTAATTACGACGACCTGTTCGAGTAGCGTGACTACCTTTAACACTTGCCCGTCTGCCTAATATATCATTACGAGCTCATGCTGCGACGCTAGTCGGTCGGGATGATTTTTTTTAAGTATCTTTTCCTCTATTACGACGATCTATTTAAGCAGCGTGACTACCTTTAATACCTGCCCGTCTGCCTGATATGCCCTTGCGAGCGCATGCTACGACGCTAGTCGGTCGGGATGATCTTCTTTAAGCACCTTTTCCTCTATTACGATGACCTCTTCGAGCAGCGTGACTACCTTTAATACCTACCCGTCTGCCCGATATACCATTACGAGCTTATACTGCGACGCTAGTTAGTCGGGATGATTTTTTTTAAGTATCTTTTCCTCTATTACGACGATCTGTTTAAGTAGCGTAACTGCCTTTAACACCTACCCGTCTGCCCGATATGCCATTACGAGCATATACTACGACGCTAGTCGGTTAGGATAATCTTCTTTAAGTATCTTTTCCCGTATTACGACGACCTCTTCGAGTAGCGTAACTGCCTTTAATACCTACCCGTCTGCCCGATATGCCATTACGAGTATATACTACGACGCTAGTTAGTCGGGATAATCTTCTTTAAGTATCTTTTCCCGTATTACGACGACCTGTTCGAGTAGTATGACTACCTTTAACACCTGCCCGTCTGCCTGGTATGCCATTGCGAGCGCGTGCTACGACGATAGTCGAAAGGGATTATCTTCCTAGAACCGGCCCTGCCTCCACACGAAACATTCGGATAGCTAAACGACGGCTTCTCTAACGCGTCTATCAACTTAAAATATATCTTCTAACGGCTATATATAAGTCGAACCTTGCCTTAATATCCAGCTCTTTAGTATTTCGAAGAGACTAAAAAGTATAAGGGAAGTATTCCCGCCAGGTAGCCCGATTAGTATAGTCATCTAAAGGAAAGATCTCTGTAAGGTGTATAGCCGCCTCTTCTTTTACCTTCTATAAAGCATCCTACTTATCTAACTATACCTTTATTACTAAATGGACGAGCCGATATATATTATAAATATCGGTATCACTCCGTTTTATTATAAAAGCATACGCACGGAGGGTACTAATAGCATGTACTATACGCTCCTCTAGCTTTATAGCAGGTAGTATCGACCGAGGAATTGCTTTATTCTCGATATACGATATAAAGGACAAAAGATCCGCCGTAATAAGATATAATTTACGAATCTAATCGAACGAGATTAGCTACGTCACGGCGACGGCATTTCTTAAATTCCTATATCGAGTATTATCGCCGAACTCTCGACTTAAAAGGCTTACCGTATCTTGCTCCGTACTCCGTAGAAGAGATAGATATTCTTGAATAGAGATTTATATCGCGTTGAGATACGCTGCAGCTTACGCGATTACGAGTAGTAAAAATGCTAGCTCGTTTAATAACTCTATAGCAACCGTTTAGTTATTAAGCAAGTCTTTCTAAATTAATAATCTAGTTAGAAAAGATTCTACTTCTTAATAATCCATCTCCTAGATCTCTATAACCTTACTACCTGCTAGGGACACCGCTATCTCTCGATAGCGGGTGGTAAATAAAGTTAATCCGTTCTCGCTCTCGGGTAGGTAACCTGTTACGCCTCCTAACTCGCCCGATACTCTAAATAGAACCTCTTAGTCGTCTACGTTATTAACGACAAGCAGCTATTTACTAGCCGAGCCGCTATTTAAGTACCGCCGTACTAACTCCTTCAGGTCCTCCTCCGTCGGATTTAGCGGGATAGAGTATTAAGTCGCGATCTCTTTATATACTTACTTAAAGCCCTCGCCGCTTATAGCCGGCACCTAGTAAATCGAGTACGCAGGCTAACGCTCCTTAACGGTATAGGCAAGCTCTAGCGCCACCTGCGTCTTGCCCACTCCGCTAAGGCCTACCACTACTAGCTTCTAGCAGTCCCTACGGATTATCAGCCTCTTTTCCAGCTCTTTTAGCTTTTCGGTCCTGCCGGTGAAACGCCGATTCCGGAGGAAGGGAAGGTAAGAGGACGAGGTCGTGGAGCAAGCTGTAATTCGTTAGCAGCCCACGAACGGCTGGAGTTAACGAGTCTTAATAAATACTAACGAGCTTCGACTTCGTGTACTTCCGTAGATGTTTCTCGCTACGTGTACGTGGTTAGCCTAACCGGCGAATTCGTATCTAGATTTACGTTCTTTAGGAACTGCTTTAATACCCCCGCGATAAAACGATAGCTTTCATCTAACCGGTCTCTATACCAAGCCATTTATATATAATTTATATTAATACTTTTAACACTCTTAATCGTAGGTAAACCGAGCTTCGACGAGAAATCGCTAACTACCTGAATTTTCCTATATAGATTAGTATAATTACTAATAGCATGTTTAAGAGACGGATAGCGTACCTTTCTATCTAGCCCTTTAATCCCGGATATCCCTCGCCCCTCCTAGAAGGAATAAATACGGATGCTATATTTAAATACTATCTCGATAAATTACTCGTAGATATTATCTAGTACTTCGCTATCTACCTCTAGAGTCTTGATAATCTTCTTTTATAAGTCTTATAACGCGAGTCGAGTAAGGTTTAATACGATCTCTCCCTAGCTCGCTAGTATACTACCTCAATACGGCGTCCCTAGGAAGACGACGAGTCTCGTTCGCTCGCGATACGCTTCGGATCTTTATAATACTTATAATAATAGTTAAGACCATATATTATTTAATTTAGGGGTAGCGCCGTTATCTTACGTCTTTAATAATAATACCGCTAAGGTTATAAGCCACGAAAATAATAGGATCCTGATATATAATAAGCCTTTTATGCCGGCCTATTAGAGAAAACTAGGTCTACCTCGTTATCTATATCACGCTTAACTCGAACCTTAAGGTCGCGCCTATATCCCGATACGCTGTTCTTATTATTCGCCTAGAATAGACCCCTAATAACGTCCGCATTATATCCGTATATCTATACTCTTAATTGAGAAATATCCTTAACGAGATATTCTTTAGGCTAGAAGACCTGTTACGGTCGTAAGGTTGCAGTTTTTTAGCTACTATTACTTTCTAAAGGGGGAGTTATAGATTTAAAAAAGGAGCTGATATATTAGCGTCGACTTAACGGGCCGACTACGCGGTCGTCGCCTACTTATAGATTACTCGCCTACGTCTAAAATAGATATCCCCTTAAGCCGTGTACGAGAACGATGCTACTTTCCGTTAATATAAGCATATCTCTAATCTATAAGCCTTATACTTTACTCTCTTACTTCCCTGTAAATGGTCTCCGGCATCTTCGCCATTAGAAAGCTTGGTGAAACCGATTCGGTTGACGCCTAGCATTTCGTCCGATTAGGCTCCTATTGATAGCCGATGATCGTATAGCGTTAACAAGGGATATCGGTCGAACGTCTTGATCAGAAAAGGCGAAGTGCAGAGCGGGGCAAAGGCTTGGCACTATTTGAACGCCAGTCTAGCGAGCCAATGAACTGGGATCATGTATGAGATCTATAGCAGAGAAGACGATAATCAAGCCCATAACCACACTAACAAATGATGATCCAGCAGCTCTTGATAGGTTCGGCTATTCTGCAGAGAATAGATTCGGCGCTGAAATATCGTGTCCGGCTGGTCCAAGACAGGACTTCGGCCTTTCAATCCGGAGCGGGGTGCTGCGAGAAATTCAACCGCCGCAAAGAGGAAAGTATTGCGATCCTGCTATTATCAAGACAGATGTCCCTCTATCACCAATGCAACCCTTCCAAACCCTTACAAACTCAGAGGCCCTTAAATCTCTGCGTACAGATACCGAGAAGGGTATCATACAGGGAGAAACGGTCGATAGTGATCTTGCGCAAGGCGTCGAAAGGTGACGAATGCTGCGGAGAAGGCTTTCGCTGACCGCGCGATTCTCTTGGACGAGAACGCAATACTGTTTGAGTAATTAGAGTCTTATACTTTGTCGCACTTTCGGGCGCAATGATCGTACGAATAACAGGCAAGAAAATTCGCAGCCACAGGCTTCAGCCACGATTGAGATTGCGCTTATTTATCAAGGTAAAATACAGCGTATTCCTTACGCGGGGTGTACCCGAGTTTTCTTACCCGGGCACAGGATCCTTGATCGCGTGAATGAAGGTACCAACCGATATGGCGAGCTCGCATCACATAGCGCCTTACAGCCGCCATAAGGCTGATAATAACTTCTCAGCCTCCCTAGAGGATTCTAAGACTCGAATAAAGGTCACTTATGAGTTCCGAGGATTATAAAAGCTTGATGGTGGAACTATAGCGGATGAGCATAATTACACTATAAAAATAAGGCTGGCCGTAAATTAGGGCGGCGGCGACGATGCGAATGTAAATTTCCAGTAACTGCTTATAGAATAGTTTAGGATTGGCCGCATCAAAGGACTGCTGTAAAACTACGGGAGACTACCATGCGTTCACAAAATTAGAGTCGCTTGAAATCAAAGTACCTGTGGTTTGTCTCGCGACGGGGTGCGTCTCGCGACACAGGGACAGACGTTATGTTCGTATTTCGGACATATGTCGGTGGCCGTGGCAGATGGAACCATACGCATTATGGTTAGCGCAGCCAAGGCCGAGAAGGGATGACATCATGAGTCGATCCTGTGGAGAAAAAAGATCTCATCTGAAGAGAAGACATCGCATAATTGCCGCTATTCCCGTACCTGCGACAACTTCACCTCCAATGGCAACCCATCAAAAGCAATCCATCTCATTTGATTGGATGCTGGGAAGAGCTCAAGGGTGGAGACGACATGGGGAGCTGGGGAAGCTTCCAATAGCGGGCAATCCCTTGCATCCTCGAGATCGCCCAAATCATCCGCAGCTGCATGAGCCGCGTCAACAGAAGCCAGCTCCACATGAGACCCTTATGCTTTCTTTGCTCATAGGTGCAAATGTGCGAATACTGCATGACCTCAGCAGTGGCTTAAGCCCGACATGTCGGGAGTTCTTGCCTTCGGTCCAGCTTCGTGGGAGCATTACGCGTTGGGACCCGTCTCAATAAGCAGTGACGTTCGCCACTTCAGCTATATAATGGCAAACACTCACCGCTCTGTAACTTCTTCGACAGTCCCCACATCAAATACCGCCAGCACCGACATTCCCCCATACTCGGTACATACCTCAGCATGTTTACCCACCCAATTGCCGCCGCCGTGCTGGCAGTGGCCCCAGCTGTCTTCGCCGCTCCAGCACCACAGGTAACTTCCTTCGGGCCCGACTCACAGGTCTCATACGCTCCCCAGAGCACTGCTGGTCCAGATTACCCCATCGTGGTTGAGCAAAATGGGTATAGCAGCGCCTCCTTTCACGGCCCATACACCGGCACCCCCACCACTACTGGTGCCGTGCCAGGGCCGACAACTCTTGCTGCCTCTATCGACCCTAAGCCGTTGAACCCAACGGCGACCTACTACAACTCCGCTGGTGTTCCATTGAACCCTTTCCCGGCGCCATACACACCCGCAGGTGGATTGGGCACCAATGGGACCCTCCCGAGATACATGGTCAACAGCGACTTTGACTTCGAGTCGATAGCCTTGGGTACGTTGAGACAAGAAGGGATCGTGGAGAATATGCTGACGTTGAATCGATAGGCTTGTACCAAGAGTGGATCGAACTGGACCTTTTCCACGATGGCCTTGCAAGATTCTCGCAAGACGATCTGCTCGCGGCTGGCCTTGGTCCTGAATACCAATCCCTGATCGAATTCATGGCAGATCAGGAAACCGATCATGCAACCCTGCTCACGAATATGCTTGGCGAACGGGCCCCCAAGCAGTGCTACTATAATTACCCATACAATACCGTCCGCGAGTGGCTCGACTTCATGCAGCGCCTGACCCGCTTCGGCGAGTCGGGTGTTTGGGGCTTCATCAACCATCTCGATGCTCGAGAGGTTGGTCAGCTCTTGGCTCAGTCCATCGCTACGGAAGCCCGTCAACAATTGATCTTCCGCCAAATGAGCGGCTTGACTCCCATGGACGTGTCATTCGAGAACGGTTGGCCTCAGTCGTGGGCGTGGTCTATGCTTGCGCCCTACATCAGCTATTGTCCTGAAAACCAGACCCGTCTGGCATGGCAGAACTTCCCCGTCCTCCATATCCTGAACAATCCCAACATCAACCGCTACTCACCCAACGACACAGCTCAAGACGGCAGCGAGCAGGTCGGTCCCCGTGTCGCCGACCCATCCATTTCCAATCTCACTACCGGCTCATGTCAAAACATAACCGCAATTGGATACGGATGCGGCCCAGCCGTCGGCCACAACAAGACGGAGCCCCTGTCATTCGCCGGCAAGCAGATCCTGCTTTCGTGGGAAGCACCAGGTCAGGCCGTTGGTCCTAACAACTCCTATGTGACAGCCACTACTGCTGGGGCTCCCAAGTTTGTCGGTTGGTCGCAGCAGCTCAACCTGAGTAAGTCTTATCGTGTCATCATCGAGAGCATTGAGACTGACTTCCAACAGCCTACAGCCCCCTCACACTTACTGGCAACAATACTGGCTACACCTTCCAGCCAGAAGGTTTTGTCTACAGCAATGATGGTGTCATCAATGGCACCATGGCCGTCATGCTCACAGACCTCGACCTTTTCGTCACTCCGTTCAACACTTCGATGCTGAACCCGCACATCGTCGCCCTGGGTCTTTACATGGCTGGTTGAGGGACGCTGCGCTGTAATAACAATAGATGTTGAATTCACAATGCGCGATGGTAATGCTTTTGGAGGTAATGGAACAACGCGTTAATGCTTTACGAGTACATGGCTAGACAAAAATACAAAAAGTCCACGCGCTTTCACGCTTGTGGATCGTACCTTTGTACAACAACTAATCACCATCCGTGAACATTGTATCTTTGTCGTCCACCGATTACGTTCTATGCGCGTAGTACGGGCCGTAGAGTAGTCAGCCTTTGCAACCGTTCACTTATATCTCTCGCTGTAGTCGTAAATTGCAAGCCTGCTCTCATTGCGGGGCTGCCGAGGTAGATGAAGGGAAGTGCCGATGCTTTCAAGGTTTGAGGAATCCCATCGCGACGGGCGACGGGATGTTTTTCCGTAATCGTTCCGTTGCCTTTTCGTCCTTTTTATCTTACCTTAAGGTAGGTAGGTAGTCTTTAGATTTATCTTTTCAGATGGCGGAATATAGAATACGCCCGGTTATAGATATTTCCTCCATTGGGAGTTTTTTGCGGTATTGAGGTTGGCGTTGGCGTTGGTTTGGGGTGAGGTGTTGTTAGGGATGAGGTGAGGTGTTAGGGATGGGAAGGGATGGGATGGATAGGAAGGGATCGGATCGGATCGGATCGGATCGGATGGGATGGGAGGGGAAGGGATGGGATGGGATGGGATAGGATTAAATTTACCATAGATTTTTCATAAATAGGGTATGTATGTTATGTTATACACTCCTCTTCCCCCGCCTTTGATAATCGTTCCTCCTGGTAAATGCCAATTCTAGCTGACAAACGCCCTCCCACACTCCCCGTAGTAATCCTCCTTCCTCGGTCTCCCGCTTAATGTAGGTATCGACCATCAGCTTTTATAGATATTAATGAGATGGATTAATTGGATTAAGAGGATAAGGTTTTCTAAAATTTCTATTCTTAATAGATACTCTAGGGTATATATGTTACCCCTTTAATTGGTAAACGCCCTCCCACACTCGCCATAGTAGTTCTCCTTCCTTGGCCTGCCGCTTAATGTAGGTATCGATAATTAGCTTCTATGTTGACGAGATCGATTAATTAGATTAAGAGGAGAGGATAGGGATAGGGATAGGATATTTCTATCTCTAGGGTATATATATATAATATCTGCGCCTGCCTGCCCCTTATACCTTTCTACCTTATATTACCCTGTTCTAGTTGACAAACGCCCTTCCCCACTCCCCGCAGCAATCCTCCTTCCTCGGCCTCCCGCTTAATGTATCGACAATCAATAATCGACTCATATTTCAACGAGGTGGATCGATGGGATGCGATAGGATGAAAATTTTGATAATATTCTATTGTCAATAACCTAGGGTATATACGTCTGTCCATCTAACCCGTTTAATTAACAAACGCCCTTCCACACTCGCCACAGCAATCCTCCTTCCTCGGCCTCCCGCTCAACGTATCGACAATCAACTTATACTTCAACCAACTCTCCGCCTTCGGCCTCCGATCGCGCCAGTTCGTCTCTTCCCGCTCCAACCGCTCCATGGCTCCAAAGACCACACTGGCGCCTTTAATGCCAATGACCGCCATCGACATCTCATCCGCCGCGATCTCATCTTTCGACACCCCCGCGTATTTCTCGATAGCTTGGACGCATTTCACGGCGAGGCGGACGGCGCGGACGCGGTCCATGGGCGAGGGCGTGCCGCCTTGCTGGACGTGGCCGGGGATGGCGAAGCGGGATTCGAAGCGGCCTTTTGATTCTTCTTTGATCATGTCGGCGATGACTTGGGTCGTGTAGGTGGCGTTGGCGTGTTCGTTGTTTAGGATGAGTTTGCCGGCGCGGTTCTGGCCTTGGTCTTTGGCGAAGCTGTCTTTGAGGTGGTTGATGTCGCGGGTTAGCATGGACATTGTTATGCCTTCTTCCGGGGTGTAGACGGCTAGGGCGCCGATGCCCTGGGGGATGAGTGGTTAGTGGGTGCGTGTAAGAGTGAGGATCTTGGATTATGACGACGTATAGGGGGAGTTGCTACTTGCGAGATAGGCTTTCGGAAGCGGGTTTGCTATGAGACAGGAATGGGGAAAACTTACCAGGCCGGCCATGGTGGCTATGTATCCTGAGCGTCCTCCCTGGGTTTCGACGACAAAGATGCGCCGCCGCGAGGCAGACGCTGATTGTTTGATTGCGTCGCACTGGTGGCCTGGTCAGTAATCTGTTTCAAAGATGTAGTATAAATGATTTCTTACATAGTTGATCAATGCGTTCAGGCAGGTATCACTGCCGACAGAGTACTCGGTTCCCGGGACGTTGTTGCTAATAGTTGCTGGAAGCAGCATCATCGGAATACGAAATGCTGGATAATCCGGTCTTGCTTTTCGAAGTTCACTGAGAGCGGTAAAGGCTTCGAAACCACCGATGATGAAAAGTCCGTCGAATTTGTACAGGTTGAAGCAGTCGGCTGTTTCGCCCATACCGACCTTGGAAGGTATTTCCCTATTGGTGCCAATTTCGGAGCCACCACGACTTATCCAGCCCTCAACTTCTAGCCAACTTAATTCCCGGACAGAGCCGACTGGCTTGTCCGCGTGATGGCGAACGAGACCGGGAAAGCCATTGTGGATTGCTAATGGGGTGTGGCCGCGGGATAGACAGTATGCTACTGCTGCTCGGGTTCCTGAATTCATCCCACCTGCAGGGGCACCTACGTGTACGATGGCAATCCTCATGTGCTATCAAAAGTTAGTAAGTGTCCTTCCATGGCAGAGAGAGGTAGAACAACCTTTTCTTTTGGTAGCCGCAATGCCGGCTGATCTGTAGCTGTGGTGGTCATATATGCCCTTCCACCTCGTCAGAACATGTGGTGATAAGAAGTCAGTAGTTCTTACCTATGATACTCCGCAAATTCTGGGCCTCGCAGCTCCATTGCACGTTTGAAGTCTTTGACTTTGATCGCCTTGGCAACTTCGGCGGTCGACTGCACGGCTTCAATGAGTGGGTTTCGAACAATCTTATTCTCTAAAATGGCAATGAAATTTGAGGGTGTGTCCGGTGTGGCTTCGAGGACTGCCTTGACCGCTTCAGCTCCTTGCAACGTAGATAATTGTCGATCGTAGGCACATGCATTGCCTCCTCTCTGGACGTGACCGAGTGTAGTGATTCGAGTATCCAGTCCAAGGGTATTTGATAATAAGTCTTTGACTCTGGTCGGCAATATCTTATTCAATTCCAGATCATGAGCGCCTTCCGCGACTGTTCGTGGTATTAACGTTTATCCTGTGTACGGATTCGTCAAGCAAGAATTCAATTACCTATAACGATTGTTTTCCGCTTTCCGAGGGATCGATGCTGGGAATCGTGAGTAAAGGCCAAGTGAATGTGTATGTGAGATAGACCTGTTTGATGATGTTGCACATCTGCGTTTCCCAGTCCTTATCAGGCGGATTTTCAGGAATGACTGATCGTGATTCCCACAGTCAGTAATCGCCCTGCCGAGAGGAAGCTCCAATGCTGTAGATGCAACTGAGGAGTGACTGCTCCTACGATACGTTCCAATACCCGTACCAAGACCCAACCAACGGTATTTGACAAGAAATTTGAGCTGGAGTACATACAGATGAAATCAGCTCCCGTCGATACTCCTGCCATCAGCGCTAGCCACCCACAATGCCGGCCCATAACTTCAATCACGAAAGCCCGCTGATGTGAAAATGCTGTTGCATCAATGTAGTCCACCGCCTCACATATTCGACCCAACGAAGAGTAGCATCCAATGGTAGCATCAGTGTCTGCAAAATCGTTGTCAATCGACCCAACCAGACCGACGATATTTAGATGTTGAAAGGTCTCCAATTGTTCTGTTGATATCTCTTTTTTATTGCCCAATTCTTCGAGCAACCCTGGCCATTCTCCTCTAAAGGTATCGGCTCCCGTGAGAGACCCATCTCCACCTGTCAAGATTCCGATATCAGCATTGCGTGCTTGGAACGATGAAAAGGAATCGAGTAAACCAGTGTTCAAAAGAGGAGCGTCACATACCACATATCACCAACGCATTTATACCCTTTTCAATCATATTCTTCGCAGCTTTCAGTCGTCCAGGTCTTTCCGTAAAAGCTTTGCACCGCGCTGTACCAATCAAGGTACCGCCTTCGGAGAGCCACCCCCGAACGTCTTCCCAACGAGCTTGCTTTATAAGGTCACCACCCTGCACGAGACCTTCGTAGCCCTCTAAGACGAAGTATGGCTCACAGCCTTGATCTAGAGACATGCGAACAACCGCTCTGACTGCGCCATTCATTCCAGGCGAGTCACCTCCACCTGGATCAGGAATCAGCACCAAGTCCTGAAGGAAGAACGACGATGGACTGTACTGGTCATGACAGCAATTCTTTTCTTGGGCGCTGGACTGCCATTGGTGATTGGTGGCATCGTTAGAAGAATCGGTAGTCAGTATCGGCGGATTGTATCCAATGAATGAGCCTGGAAGGTGGAAAGGAACGAAGCTGTAAGTGCAAGGTCGTTGATAATGAGCGTGAAGGTAGACAGAAAAAGATGAGTATGATGGTCGAATGAGCTCTCCAGCTTCTTATCGGACCTGCTGAAAGTGCCACGAGCTTATCGATTGGCCAGCCAACGATTCCTGGCTTTAAGCTCATGGAACCGCTTCCGCACCTCAAAACAGCTAGAATTGTCGTAGGGCTGTCCTCCAACCTCGACATTCACTCTATCGATGTGGCATATCAAGTGGTGCAGATTCAGTGCATAGTCTTCGTCTTGTGACATGGCTCTGAGGACCCGACCATACTCCTCAGGATGGCTGAAACGCTTGCCCTCTCGTTGCAAGCCTCTCCCCAAGCTGACAAGGACAAAGAGTCCCTCCAGTATCTAATTCGGCGCGTCAACGAACAGCGGGGCTCATTTCGAAACGTCACCGAGAAAAGCCTCGAGGAAGAGATTCGCGAGCTCGATGCTGGAGGCGCGAATAGTAGTCAGGATGTTGCAGTCGAAACCACCGCAGTGGGACAAGATGCTGAGACGAAGAAAGAAGAGGTCGCCGAAGCAAGGGAGGACATACGAAAGTACATTGTGTGAGGAGACACCGGCCCGTATCGTCGCGATCTGCCAGCTCATTGTCCATAAGGCAGGCAACTAATGAGAGCCGGATGGCTCTTGAATTCGTGTCGTTCCTATTGACGAAGCATGCCCCTGCAGCAGCGCAAACTACAATGTCGCCCGAGCTTAAGCAAATGGTGCCACTGGGGTCCCTTGGGGCCGAAGTAGTCCAAGTTCCTCAGGTCTCCGCAATCGAGAGGCACAATGAGGATATGACGGTGATTGGTTGGAGGATGCAGTCTCTGCATGGCACGGTGGATTCTTTGCTGAACTCCGCCACACGTTTGGAGCAAGAAATGGAAAGAGAGGCAAGGTATTGGGAGCAGGTACTGGCCGTGAAAGAGAAGGGTTGGTCTTTGCATCGGCTGCCGCGTGAAAAGCACACTCTGGGGGTTCGCTACGGATTCGCTGAAGGTATAAGACAATACATGTTTCGTCTAAGCAAATGTTACTGATCAGAGTTCTAGCGTATTCAGATTTCCGAGACCGAGGGCTAGCAGCTCTTAGACGTGACGAAGATGGCAACCTTAGTCTTGACCGCGGTATCAGATCGACGGGCGACAAAAGATTACGAGTGCGGATTCTTCACCAAGGAAAACATATTGCTTCAAACATCAGAGATTGTGATAACGGGGCTGAAGAGGTCTCGGTAGAGAGGGACATCCTGAGAGCAAGAGATAGCCTATTCGACGAGGAGCTGCATCATGAGCTAGACCGAGAAGCACGTAATCTTGTCAATCAAGGCGTACGCTGCGTCGATGGCAGTATTCTGCTACCGTACGAGACCTGTAAGCAGATCGAAATTACTCTAGTGCCTCTCAACGACGAACCATTTGGGAAGGCGACCAGTAGTGATCATGTTGCGGACGCTATCGCCGTAGCTCTTCGCATCCTGTTATCTCACGCCCATCGACGAAATCTACAGAATCGCTCCAAGATGCCTTTGCCATTACGAGAGCACAAACCCGCAAGGCCAATATACGCGCTATTGAGGCCCATTCTCGAGTATCTACAGCATCAGTCCTACGTTGAATCTATGCAGACTTTTGTAGAAGGATTTGGAAGGACTTTGGCCGTAGCAGGATTTGATATGTCAATCAAAAGAACCAGATCTTCGGAATGTCGTGACACAATGGCTTTCGCCATCGCACCTTCACAGAAATCTACAGTCGATGATATAATAAAGACTCTAACATTACCTCTCGACACCACTATGATGCTCTCTTTCCAATCCGAGCCTACAGCGATAAAGATTAGAGCACACACAGCGCTCCAGCCACCACACTTCGGCACGACTTTCCAGGTCATAATCCCAGACCCTATCCCAGATACCCTTATGAGCACATTACCACCTCAAACGCAATTCACAACACTCACAACCCTCGAAAATCACATAATCGATTGTCTTAGCCTCGTCATCATCCAGCGGCTTGTTTCAGTATTTCCCAAATGGCGTACAATATCCGCCTACGACAAATCAATTGTGTGGAGCGACCCTAAGACCAGAGACAAAGAGACAGTGTCTGTTCAATTGGGCAAAGGGCAACTGATACTTCGTTATCTGCGTGGAGGGAAGCAGAAGGCATCGACAAGTTGGATTTGGTACGGTGACCGATCAGGAAGCATGGAGCAAGGCCTGATCGAGGTCTTTGGATCCTTGGCAGTAAATGAAGGTGGAGCAACGTGAGTGACTATCACATCTATAGCCATGATACGGCAATAGCGCCTTGGATATGTTGCTTTTAATGCCACATTGTAATTCAAATCCAGCCATTGAAGGGTTGTCAAGTTGCCCTATCACTGCCACTGCTGATAAGTCGAGCCTCTTGAAATGACAAGACGAGAATAGGTACCGTCTATCCAGCGGCTGTCAAACGAGTATCTCTGGCATTTGAATAAGGAAGCTAAAATCTCTTATTACCGATCATCGTTACGGCCTCCGCCTAGATTGAAGCACAAGACCAGCAGCCAAAGTTCAACAAGGCCGAGCAATGAGCCCACCTTCGAAGAATTTACCAAAAACTTCCAAGAACGAATTCCTCGCATACACGACCACGATATTCCAACCGAAGCCAGCGGTAAAATGTGTTTGCAAGAAAGAGAAGAGGTTCGGTGCTACGGAGTATAACTATCAAAAGATCTATCATCGGAGGACGAGGGACTAGTTAAAAGACCTCGATAGAATCAGTTTCTCCCCGCCTATATATATTCGAATACATCTCAGCGGGCACATGCTATGAATGTATATCATCCGGTTCAGCAAGGCTAGAGGCAATGGCGCTAGAATGTACTAGCAGATTTACCGTGTGCAAAATCAATGTCATTGGGGCGCTACAAGACCCTAACCCCGACCCCACGAATTGTAGCAAAAATTTAGGCTTAACGTACTTATAAAATCAGTCATATCTTCCACGTATATAGACGGATTTCTATAATTTTTAAAGTATTAAATACCTTAGATAAATACGTATCTTTTAGCCTACTTAGATATTTATTATAAGTCGTTACTACTAGTAGGGTACGTCAGGAAGGTATAAGGATAGGTACGGTAGCAGGTAAAGCGGGCAAAGCGGGCCTATATTATAATTGCAAATCATAGAGGTTATATAGTAATATAAAATTAGTCCATTTTTATAGTAAGACTAATTCTTAAGAAATCTAAGAATTATTCTATAAGGGATCTAATAAACCCCTTAAAGAGATTAGTAAGCCTTATATATTATTTCCCCTTACGGGTTAATATAAGGGTGTAATATATACTAAGCGTATATAAAGTATAGCCTATTTAATAGGTTATAATAATTACCTCCTCTCTTAAAGAAACTTATCCTTAAGTTTAATATAAATAGCCTATTTAATTAAGTTTAATAAAAACCTTTAAACCTAGTATAGGATATAAGGAAAAGAACTTAATAAAGTAAGATTATAACTTATATAATAATTATAATATATAGTATTCTTAACTCTATATTATAATATAGCTATTTATTACGCGTATATATTATAATCTAAAGTATACGCGTTATATATAATAACTTTCCGTATATAATAATAATAGCTATATTAATATAATCTTAGCGCCTTAGTATTATTATTATAATACCTAAAATTTTCCTTAATACTTTATCTTTTATAACTATTAATAATATCTTTTCTAGGTACTTAGCGCCCTCTCTTTTTATATATATATAATAATAGCTAATTATATAATATAATATCTAATATCTTAATATCTTAAGTATTACTTATATATTAGTTTACTAGCTCTTCGCGTAAATATAGCTAATATAATATAGCTTAATTTAATATAAAACGTATATAGTACGCCTAGCTTTTATAATAGAAGTAGAAGTAGATCTTAACACCTAGTTAGATAATCTAATTATTAAGGATCCTATAAAAACTCCTACTATAAATCCTATAGAGATTCCTATTAAAGATCCTATTAAGGAGCCTACTCCTCCTACGCGTAAGCCTATCCCTAAGCCTACTTCTTACCTTAGCTCCGTTATAAGTATTAATAACCCGTTTAGCCTAGATAATAATCTAGTTATACCTACTTATTATCCCTCTTTTATAGAGGTAAGTACTTAAGTATATTTAGACTACGTAGCTAATATAAAGTAACGTATTATTCTTACCCCCGCTTCCCTAGCTATATATTCCTAGGGAGCTCCCCGTCTTAAATAAAATATATATAAGAGATATATCTACTATATTAATAAAGGACTTATAGAGTATAAGTACTTATAATAGTATTATACTTAGTATATATACTAATAATATAGGTAACGCTATATTTATAATTACTAATAGAAAGAAAATAATACTTAAGCGGTATAACTATTATTTAAAAGTCTATTATAACTATAAACTAGTAGGTTTTCCCTATATTCTTAGGTTATTTTTATAATTATAATATATACTAATTACTTAACTTCTAGATTCCTAATAATATAATCCTAGTCTATAATAAGGTAATTAAGCTTTATTAATTAATTAATAACGCGGATTATCTAGATACTTTAGAGGATAAATTAAAGCTTTAAGTAGCGGGCGTTACCCTTATAAATATTATAATTACTATCTACTTTAAGCTAGCTTCTTATAACTATATTATAATATATCTTAATAGTAAAAAGAAATTAATAAGTATATTAGAAGTATAGATTATAATTCTTTAAATAATAAAATATATTAATAAAACCCTTACGGGTATTTATAATATTAAGTAAGCTAAGATATACTCCCTTATACTTTTACTATATTTATTACTTATTATAACTATTACTTATATATCTTTAAGTAGGCTTTAAGCCCTTAGCCTACAGCCTAGAGGATAAGATAGATATAAATAATAAGGAGTAGGTACCTAGCGTACTAATATTATATTACCTACGCTTATATAGGTAGCTAAGTAAGCTTTAACTACTTAGTACTAGGTTCCCTTCTCCTAATTTAATTAAATAGTTTTTTATTTCTTTCCTAAGTTATCCCTATATACTAGCGCCCCTAGGGCGTTTTACCTACTCCTAGTAGGTAAGATAAAAGAGATTAATACTCTTTATACTTACTTTTAAGTAACTAATTAAATATCCTTTACTATATTCTCTAATTCTATTTTAATATTTATAACTCCTATTTATAATAATAGCGCTTTTACTTCTTATTAAAGTCTTCGCGTATTTCTTATATATCTTCTAGATTTTCTTCTAGAACCTATTAATTATATTAGGGAGGATATCCCTTCTAATTAATAAGATACTAGAGTTTACCCTTCCTTATCTTCTTATCTAAAATCTCTTCTAACTCCTACTACTTATTATTATTAATAAGCTCTAGAGGTAGTAGCTTAGGTATAAAGGTATTACCTTACCTATATATATATAGCTCTAAAAGAGAAATATAAAAAATAGGGTAGATTATATATATTAATAGTAATACTAGGCGATACGCCTACTTACTAATAGGTCTATGGATATAAAATAGATTAATAAGCTTATAAGATAGCTTCCTACTTAGTTACTTTTACTTTAAGTTCTTTAGATTTAGTATAACTAAGTCTCCTTAATTAAAAGATATTAATTTATACTTCCTATTATAAAACTTTACCTATATTTCTAATATATCTTACTATTAACTTAATAGGTCTTTATATAATTTATAAAGTTTTTAAATATATTATCTTATATCTAGTACCTCCTCTTAGTAAGTTCTATCCCTAGAATATATAAGAATCTTAGGCTAATAGCCGTAGTAAAGCTTAAAAGGATTATAGCCTATTATTATATTCTTTATACTATAATATATAAATTCGGCTAGGGGTAATAACCCTACCTAATTATCTTATCTATTATTATAGTAAGTTCTTAAATAATATTCTAATATCTAATTTTAATATTCTATTTAGCTATTAGTTTATAGATAGATGGCTATACTTAGCCTATAATTTAACTTTAAATAGTAGTATAAATTAGACTAATAAGCGCTTATAAATAGACTCCCTTAGTCTAATATAATATTATTAGATATATTATACTTTAAGAAGACTTCTTTAAATAAGATATCTATAAGATTAGTTACCTTATAATCCTTCTATATAAGAAGGTAGCGAAGTATCTTTATATACCTATTAATAACTATAAGGATAGTATTATAAATACCTCTACGCTATTTATATAAGGGAAGATCTATAATAAAATCTATTATAATCGACCTTTATAGCCTAGTTAGCTTAGGAAGTATAGTTAAGTTACTATATAATTAATATTATTTTACCTTAACTCTTTAATAAATATTATAAGAATTAATATATTCTTTAACGTCTACCTTTATACCTATCTAGGTATACTTTTAGTAAAGGAGACTAAGTGTCTTATTAAGCCTAAAATACCCTACTAAGGGGTCGTTATAATAGCGCTTTAATAGCTCTTTATAGACTAATAAGTCTTTAGGAATATATAATTTCTTATTATACTTAAGTAAACCTTAACTATTAAATATCTATTAACTAGCTCTCTTAACTTATCTATCTATTATTTCGCCTACGCGTCGCTAGCTAATAAAAATATCTTCTTACTAAAGTACTTTAATTAATTTAATTATAGACTTTAAAGTTATAATATATACTATTTTATTCTCTACTATTATACTAGCTAGAAAACGTAGAATAAGTTATTTATAACTAATAGTTCTAGTAATAGGGTTAAGCTATTTCTTAGCTATATTATAGGTACGTTAAGGTAGCGTCTTACTTATACTCCTTATATTACTAGGTTAAGGGTCCCTACGCCTTAATAGATATACTCTATCTAAAACTATTATTCTAATAGCTATATTAATAATTCCTAGTACTACTAATCTTATAACTAGTACTAGTATCTATAACTACCTTACGTATATACTATATATTATAGTAAGTTCACCTTTATTACTAGAGGGTTATAAGCCCTATCCTAGAATAGGAAATACGTAGGCCTTAGTTATAATATAGAAAATAGGGTTTAATAAACCCGCTACTATTAATAGCTTTTACTATAATATAAGGATAAGTTTATTTATTACCTTACCCTCGCTTTTATAATTAGGGCGCCTTAACGGCGTATTAGCTAGGTTAGTCTTACCTAGTCTATACTTAATAATAAAGTTATAAGTCGAGAGTCTTATTACCTATCTCGCCTATTAACTATTTAAGGCCTTTATATTTATAAAACCCCTTAAATTATTATAATTAGTAAGTACTTTAACTAGATAGAAACTACCTTCTAGGTAGTATCTCTACTACTTAAAGATTATAACTATTATAAGTAACTCCTTATTATAAGTTTTATAATATTCTTTAACTAAGTTTATTTTCTTACTTTAAAAGGCTATAGGATATTATTAACCTAATTCCTAGAGTTATAATAGAATACTAGCTAGTCTAAAATCTAATATATTAGTCTTAACTCGCGTAGGTAATATAGGACTAAAATATCTTAATATTAATATATTAAGAAATACTTATTAGAGTATATTAAATATATACTCTACTCTATTAGGCTAATTAAAAGGACCTATCTTAACGCCTTTTATACTACCCTTTAATAGCCCTATTAAGGGTAATATAATTTATAAATACTAATAAATAAAATAATAATAAAAATTTATAAATCTAAGAAAAATCTATACTTTATAAAAACTCTTTAGCCTAGGCTATAACTAGATAGTATCTACCCTACACTAATCTATTATAACGCCTTTAATTAAGATAATAAATCCTAGGAACTCTACTTTAATTATAAAGAACTAATATTTCTTTAAGTTAGTAAATAATTTATACTATTAAAGCCGCTTAAGTACTTTATATATATAATCCTTATACTTTATATATAATTCTAAATAGATAAGAATATTATTAAGATAAATAATATAGAATTTATCTAGTAACCCTATTAAGGGCTTATTAATATAAGCTTAAAAGATTACTAAAGTATTTATAAGATTAAATAGTATTATTAAATACTTAAAATAACCGTATTATATATAAAATATAATCTTCTACTTATCTCCTTTTTAGATATAAATATAATAATATATATCCTTAAGATTAAGTTTTATAAAGACCTTTACTCTATTTAAGCGATCTAATATTTTACTAATTAAAGGTAAAGGATATCTATTCTTAATAGTTACTTTATTTAACCTACGGTAGTTAATATATAAACGTAGACCTCTATCCTTCTTTAGGATAAATAGGATAGGTAATCCCGCGGAACTCTTAGAGTACCTAATCTATCCTTTTACTAAGGCTTTATCTAGATAGTATCTTAATTCTACTAACTTTATATTTAATAAGTTATATAAGGGTTTATAAGGCGGGTTACTAGTTATATTAATAGCGTAATTACTTCCTTAATAGAATAGTAGATATCCGGCTTCTTTAACTAAGAATATATCTAAGAACTTATTAAACTCTAGAGGTAATATATATAAATTAACTACGTGTTCCTTATCTAGATTACTTATACCTACTACTCTAAGTCTTAATTATATAGGTTCTAGATTAATAATATTAGAAATAAGAAGTATATAAATAGCTAGCTATTTCTTTAAGAATTTTATAAACTATTATAAATTATTTAGTTAGAATAATAACTTATTAATTCTAAAATACTACTTCCTTATACTTATATTAACCTTAATACCTATTATATACTATATAGGTCTACTAATAACTAATAGTAGTCCTACCTTATTAATTAAATAGAAAATATAGGTATATTAATAGGAAGAACCCTAACTATTAGTAGTTTAATATATTATATTATACGTATTATAATAGAAGATAGGCTTACTATTTATAAAGCCTAGATATAGTAATTTAGCGTTTTTAATATATTTTAAACCTACTTTTATAATATAAGCTTATAAGATAATATTTAGCTAGGAACTATAATTAAGATATCCCTTATACTTAAGAGGCTTATACTTTAATATTATCTTAACCTTATATTAATATAATATTAGAGGTTTAACCTCTACTCCTTATAACCTCTCCTCTAATAATTTAGAGTCCTTAATAGGGTCTAGCCTTTTCCCTACTCCTTACTTATATATTAGCCCTATTTACCTATAATATTAAGGTATAGGCATCTTCCTTTTATTTAAAATCTACCTTATTTTAGCGGATTAAGGTAACTAGTAGTATAGTAGCCCTTCTTATTATAATTCTAATAAGTAATATCTAATAAGTCGCGCGATTTAGGCTTATTATAACTACTCTTACTATTATAACCGCCTATTCCTCGTCCTCTTCTAGTATTATCCCTATTTATTTATAGTTTTTTACCTTTATTATAATCCGCGTACTTATATAATATATTTTACTAGCCTTCCTTACTTAAACTTTTTATCTTATTAATATTAGCCTTAAGGCGTACCACTAATAATAGGAGTTTATCTCTCGTATTAGGTAGGGACCCCTAATTCGTAAGGGTGATTTAAAGCTTTTTAGTAAGCTTAGTATATAAATTTATTATCCGCTCGCTTTTAACTTTTTTAGGTAGTTAGGCTTTTAAAGATATTAAGTATATTTTAAACTTATAAATTACCTATATTAAGCGTTAATATATATTAGTATACTATTAATATATACTTAACTCCCTATTTATAAAATCTTTAATATAATTTAATAAAAAGTTTATAAAATCCTTTTAACTTAATATTTCTAATAGATAAGAATATAAATAAGTAGCTTAAAGTTATTCTAGGTTACTCTTAAATATTAGTATTATAAATAGAATATATAATATCTACGTAGTAAAATTAAATAGAGTTTATAAAAAAGATATATTATATTATTATATCTAGTCTTAGTATTCACGGATATTCTTATTATAATAATTAGGAATAAGAGTTAGCTTTAATATACTTTAGAAGGGATCTAAGTACTCCTTAACTTTATTATATATACGCTTCTAACCTATACTACTATTACTATAAAGAGAAATCTATTCCCCTAATTTTAGGGCGGTAATATTTCCTTTAACTTCTTTAAGTTACTAAATTTATAATAACTCTTCTTACTTACGCCTTACCTACGTAAGGCGTTCTATTATAAGGGGAATACTTCCTTTATAATTCTCTAAATCTCCCTTAGGGGTATTTTTAGTATTATTAGGTTTATTTATATCCCTTATATAACTTTCCTATTCCCTTTCCTATTAGCTAGGATTATTATTAAAAGTATTTAATAAACTACTTTTATCTTAACTCTATTATAACGGCGTATTACTTATAATACTACTAGAGCGAGTTATATTTACTATAATTAATAATAGATTACTACCCTTAAATAGGTAGAAGAATTAGAATTATTATAATTATAAATTATAGGGGTTATATAGTAATATAAAATTAGTCTATTTTTATAGTAAGACTAATTCTTAAGAAATCTAAGAATTATTCTATAAGGGATCTAATAAACCCCTTAAAGAGACTAGTAAGCCTTATACGTTATTTCCCCTTACGGGTTAATATAAGGGCGTGATATATACTAAGCGCATGCGAAGTATAGCCTATTTAGTAGGTTATAATAGCCTAAGACACATAGATTTAGTAGGTAACTTTATAAAATTAGTTATATCTTCTACGTATATAGACGGATTTTTATAAATTTTAAAGTATTAGATACCTTAAATAAATATATATCTTTTAGCTAACTTAATTATATATTATAAGGGTTAAATATTAGGTAGTATAGTTATATAGGCGTAATAAAATCAGCAACTTTGCTGTAATTCGTGGGGTCGGGGTCAGGGTCTTGCAGCGCCCCAATGACATTGATTTTGCACACGGTAAATCTTGGCACCGATGCCCCTCTCGACCTCTGCCCATCTATGTTGTAACGGCTTACTCTTTGTACATGTAAAACACATCCCAACATTATATCAGTGCTTGATGGGGATATCATAGTTTACCGATATTCTAAATCCATGATCAACAAGCTTCCTGTCCAAAGTGAGGCCGCAGTTTCGTTCGGAATGTAAGCGTGGCTGTCAAACTCCAACACTTCCAGGAGGAAATTTGCCATAGCTGAGTATATTGAGCACTTTCCTTTCGAAAGGTCCGGGGACTCTCAAAGAGCCAGTGATAAAAGTGCTCCAAATCCCCACGTGGTTCGGAACAGTTTGTCTTAGGTCGCTGCCCTCTACATCAACGAGCATTCGCTAGTATCTTTCAGGCGATAGTACACCAACATGGATGACCATAGCATATACGATGATCCAGAGAGATTTTTCGCTACTATGACTCAAGGGAATCCAAATTTACCAACACCAACCTTCCCAAAACTCCCCAAGGTACAACAGGAGGCGAAGTCACGTGCACAAGATATATTTGCAGACAAGGATGCCCTATTCGGGATCCTGGAGAGATATGAGGTAACTCTGAGAAAGAGATGGGTGAAGAAGACGGGGGATCAGCGTCGGAAAGTCCTTTCCGCAGCCTACCCTAATATACCTTCCGGTCATCGTCCCGATTTCGACGCTATCAGGCGCGAATCTACAGACCAAATGCGATCCGGCAGTCGCTTTCGCGACTCATTCCTCCTCCCATCTCTCAATGCGGAGGACTTGCTGAAGCCCAAGAATCTGCTGCTCTTCATGCACTCTCGGGGCCGCAACAACCCTGGTGTCTTTGCCAATTCGGATTTCAACTCCATACATCTTGGTACTATCACGCAAGCCATCGTGCCATCATATCTCTCGGGATATACCATGCTGCTACTCGGACAAAATACAGTTAAGACATACGGTCGTCTTGTCTCATGGGATGAGGACCCGGATGCCTTTGACATGATGTCCAAGGGTACAGGTATTCAACCAGGTGAAGGCCTTTTGATCTTGGAAATTCAACAGAGGAAGCTTCGATTTCTTTTGAGATGTGCCCAGCAAATCTTGCAAGATCTTCCGCTAGAGGACTCGAGCATACCCAGGCAGCCAGTTCCCCTAGATACCATACAAGGAATTGAGGATTGGCCATCTCTTACGAATGAAGTGTTGGAAGCTCCATATAGAGTACCTGATCACTTTGATATTTCGCGGCTGCAAACGTTCGTTTCTGCCAAACGCTCCGAGGCGGAAGACCATATCTGGTCCCTCCGAGAAGATCCTTCGTATTTCAAAGATGTTCTCCTCGATGCAAGCGAGCATCGGCAAGAAAAGATTCTGAGTACTAATGACAAGCCCCACCCGATACTTAGGCGAGACGAATTCTGGGAACGTGTCATTGGAAACATGCTCGTTGAGGCGTACCTTGCACTACTGATTTGGGATCTTATATTGAAGGACGTAAATCACCTTGGCGAGCTGAGAGATCGATCTGAAAACCAGCGCGGGTCAAATTACGACTTTTCAGAAGACTACGAGCATGCTCTCTGTCATTTTTCGTATCTCATCGAACAAGCCATCAAAGGTCAGATTGGAGTTTGGAAAGTTGCCATGGTGGCTTCACCTCCACTCCGGAAGCACTTTGTTAGAGAGCCGCTAGACTCAAACAATCCTAACCGCATCGTCGTGAAGGGCAAGGGTAATCCATACAGCGACGGGGATCCATTTCTGTGGCTAATGGGCCGTTTAACAATGGACGACCAACTATTCTTGTGCGGTCTGGACAACATTCTCGACGAGCTAGAACGTTTGATTCGCAGCGACCTCAAAAGTCGCGAACGACTATCGGCCCTGCTTGCCTACTTGCTTTCCAACATGTCCCTATTAGCTGAGCTGAAACGTCAGATAGGATTACTCCGGCCTGGCCCTCCAATGACCGAAGCGTTGAGTCTTCCTGAACAAGAGGCCGAATTTGCCAAGAAAAGCAAGCTAATGACCAAGGTCTTTGGCGTACTTACCGAAGATAAGAATAAGCAACTGTCCGCTGTCGGGACACCACCTTCAAAATTCAATTATCCATCTCACAAACGGCGAACAGCTGCTGTGACCAAGGAATCGCAAGAAGCCGAAAGCAATCTTGACGCATTTTGGAACAAGATTGACAGCCACGCTGTTCAGAAGAGCGGGAAGAGCTTACATGGTCTGCTCGTAGGTGTGCTCGAGGAGCGAAAGCTCCAGAGAACTCCAGACTGGAAAGAGCCTGACCATGATCGCGTAAACAAACTTCAAGATTCCAGCATCGAGAAGCTTACATACCAACTCTCAGCGGCCGATTTGCAGCAGAGAACAGAAGAAACCATTGGACCGGACACCATCCCAGAAGTACGATCGAAGGAAAAGACGCGAGGTATCCCTAACGAAACAAAAATAGAAATCGATACTGAGAGACCGAATGCACCGACTGCTGAACAACCCTCAAAGTTCGCGGTGAGCAAGCGTGGCTTCAAAGTCTTCTCAACAATGTTCTACACACCCTCGCAAGAAGAGCCTCCTGGCGAAATACCATGGTCCGAATTCCTTTCAGCAATGGCTTCCATCGGCTTCTCCGTCAAGAGTCTGGATGGCTCGGCGTGGATATTCGCCCCTACGACCGATTTATTTGGACGAAGTATCATCTTCCATGAGCCGCATCCATACAACAAGATACCATATCGGATGGCTAGACGGTATGGAAGGCGCTTGGAGAGAGCTTACGGGTGGACGGGTGACACATTTGTGCGAGGGTAGCTGACATATTCCGAATTCAGTGAAACGGAAAAAGTCTGTAGCAGAATGTTGACGATTTTACCCTTGACATTTGATCACCAGAACGTCGATTAGATTGGCTGAAAGCTAGAGAGTTTCGATAGATGGTAATACGCCAGCCCATGCCGAGTCTTCCCCGTGGTACTGATTCTCTGTACTTTGATGATGCAAAGGTTTTCGTTGTGAGTTCACGATCTCCCGAAGTCTATGATTTACTGACTTTGCTACAGCGAATCTAGGTGCATATTGGCGAACTCTAAAGCTCATGTTTGACATCGGTCCCACCTAGTAGGATGGTGTAACCGAAAAGCTCTGCACACATTGTTACTCATGTTGAGCGAGGTGCACAATATACATCGCCATTGTTATGACACTTGTATTGCAAATATTATTTGAATGTGCTCGGATCTTGGGGTGCATGTGGTTCGATGAGCCCAACAGATCACTTAGTATGTTCAGGTATCTCCTTTGAGCCATTTTATTTCAGCAACATCCCTATCTACTTTCACAGCTGCACATCAAAAAATCGATTCATTAAGCCCCCAACCCGTCAAGTCTCCTTGAAGACCAACCCTCGGTCCCATCTCTACTCCTCTATCTATGAGCCTCGCCCCATACGCATTCACTCATCCCGTCAAAGCCACTTGAGTGACTGACATCGATATACTGCGAGAAAGAGCTCAGGCGTCACTTTCAGAAACCAACATTCCGATGCGATGCGATGCTATGGACACCACGTCTACCAAAAAGAAGGCTGTTCGAGGTCAGACTATTTCTGCAGCCTCTGACGCAAATTTCATAGTAAGCCACAGCTATCTTCCGTCACGAGCACAGACTTAGCCCCGTTGTAACGATGGTAGAACCTACCGTCCCCACTTTAAGTTACAGGAAGCTAGCTCAAGCCAAGCCTATAACCAAATGTTACAGATCCAACTGATATGACAATACCACCTCAATCCAATCCAGCAAATGAATCAAAGCTAAAGACGCTGGCTCCCGCAGCGTATTACCTCGAATACGACTGAACCACTATCCATATGTCATATAAAGACGGATACCCTTACCGCATCCCTTGAACTCCAAAACCCACTCCCCACAACCTTACAAACCTCCCAACTCGAACAGAAACCGCTCAACCTCAAAGGTCCCCCCTACTCCTTTCACATCTTCAACGTCGACACAAACCAACCCCAAAACATCAATACAGACCCACCAGCCCCTCATCATCGACAACCAAAAATCTCGTCCACTCCCTCCCTCAATCTAATATTTCTGGCTTAGTAAGTATCTACCCTCATGCTCGAACTTATAAACATTGACAACATCACACCGCAAGGATTATGGTCCTTCCAACCCCCCACGACATCGAAGTGATACCCTTGCGAAGTATACGCCAGGCCAATGCAGTCGATATTGCCTAGATGGGGTACGTAACATACATCGATATCAGATGTATAGAATCATAATCATCAAAACAGTTACGAAAGCAACTTACAGCCTCTAGAATCCAAATTTCTAAGATGCGAGTCCCTACAGACTGTCCTCGATACGCGAAATAGAATAGCTTTATCATCAACATTTGAAGAGAATAACAATAGTAGCCATTTACCCCTCATACCTATCATATCTCTATCCCCCATCCCCCACTAAACCACCACTAAGCTACTAATAAACCATCCCTATACTCATCCCTATACCCATCCCCATACCTATCCGCACTAAATCATCACCATCACCCCATCAATTCACATCTATACCCATCCACCCCAATCCATCCCTATCTATCCCCATACCTATCCCCCACTAAACCACCAACAAACCATCACCATATCTCATACCCCCCCATCCCCATCATCATTCATTCACATACTTTTTTACTCCCTCACTCCCTTCCTCCCTCTCTTCCCTCCCTTCCCTCCCTTCCCTTCCCTCCCTCCTCCCTTCCCTCCATCCTCACCCTCCACCCTACTAACCTCCAAGAACCCTTAAAGCATTGATCCTCATCATCTCCTCGTTGCGCTTTTCCTTCATTGATGAGATGAGGCTGGCGAGGCTGTGGTTGTGGCTGTGGCTGGGGTTTATGGATGGATTATGGATTGATGTGCGGGTGATTAAGAAGAGGGGGTTGTGTATGGGAGGATGATGGACTGCTGGGAACTGCGCTGAGGAGAAAGGGGGAGGGGAGGAGGAGGGGGGCAGGGCGGGGTGTTGAGGCATGGATCGATATGCAGCGGAAGGGACAAATATATAGCATCGAAGTGCAAGAGATGACCTTGTGTGCAGGATGCTTGATCGTGGAGCTCGACAGGTCTAGGAGTATCTATCCTTGTGATTATTGAAAGCAGATTCATGTAGTTTCAAATAATTCAATGCTAGATGATCGCCTCTCGTGTCGACGAAATTTTCATGATCGTGAGATTGCTTATCAACACATGAGGATATGTGCTTACCTTTATGGGGGCTTCGTACTATCATCGCTTGAACCCCAACCTCTGGTCCATGTTTGGGTTTCCTCAGATGATACCCAACCCTCTTGATGCATTAATATTTCCACACTTCTCCTGGCCTCGGAACAATTGGTCAATATCAAGGACTTCAACACTGCCAGTCCACCCAACACAGAGATTTGTTGCCCCTCATTTGCATACGATCAATCCACCTCGCCCGCTCAACATATAGCACGTACAACACTCACAATCTTAGAGTTCAATTCCCACAACATCTCCTACCACAATGTAATGATCTCAAATATCGAACTCACAGCAGCAGTTGACCACAGCCCTTCAGAAGCGTTTCGATAACGCTTTCGTTATTCCTCCAGATCATGGATCACCGTCCTTGCCCCTTAGTAGCCAGCAACGCTACTCTGCTAGAAACTGGACGATATTCCGACCTGACCGTCCGCTGTGGCGGCAAGAACTACCTTCTGCACCGCGCCATCGTCTGCCCGCGGTTTGAGTTCCTGACCATTGCCTGCGATGGTCGATTCAAGGTACGCCTTGCCTCATAGAGAATACAAACATTTGTATAGTACTGACTTAATGGCTATCAAGGAGGGCGTCACTGGCGTCATAGATCTCCCCGACGACGATCCCCTGGCCTTTGCAAGGCTGATTGAATATCTCTACACCCTCGACTACAACGACCGATCTGCGGAGAAAGGTGAGTGAGATCAAAACACATTCGCTCAGTGTGGATGACTCTTTTGTGCCGGCTAATCTCAGCGAAAGGTAATGATGCACTCACCAAGGCATCGGCGAATGCCCTCGTATACGCAATGGCAGACAAATACAACATCGCCGAATTAGCGGTCCTTGCAGAGACGAAGTTCGGTCCCAGCATCCCAGAGCTTTGCGACGAGTATCTGCTGGGAGTTTTCGATATCGTCATCGGCACAACGCCACCATCACGTAAGGCCCTTCGATCCTTGATGGTCGCCGAATGCGTCACACGGATGCCGGCGCTCGTAAAAAATGAGGCGTTCGTCCGTTTTCTGGATGAACATGCAGAAGTTGGATCGGCACTGGCGATAGAGGGGTACGAAACGATGCGAGCGGAGATCGACATGGTTAAGGGTCAACTAGGCGAAGCACGAGATCTGATGATAAACCAACAGCGTGAGCTAAAGACTCTAGAGAGGACAATTGCGGACGTCAAGGCTCATCTGATTAAGGGAATAATCGAAGGATCGACCGAGCTAGCGTAATTGGTACTTCCCAATCATGTTTGATCATCACTGGAGATGAAAACGGGGAAGCCGAATGGAATGCCGCAATCAGAATTGTTCAGCCGGAGTAATTTCATCTAGGGCAACACGAAACATAGATATAAATAGGAATTGTTAATTATGGATATGATACTTATAATATTTGTTCTTTCAGAGCCACAGATGGCAAGGAGATCTTGATGTGTACCTAAGATCACATCGATGCAGCAGCAGATCTCTAGGCGACTTCTTGCTCATCTCATCGACTGACAAGGAGAAGAAAACCACGACTGGCGGCGATAAATCTCGAGCGTAGCAGATCTCACTGGTACAATGAGATGCTTCATCGGTTTGGAAGTATTCAAGTATAAACAACGTAGCTTGTGAATAAGCTTCCACGAGTGTGATCAATAGGAGTCTTGAGCTGCCGGTTTAGAGGTCATGAGAGTCTTGTCAATGTTCTTCGGTGGCTGCATGAGCAGCAAGCTCATCCAGTAATTGGACTGTTTCCCCCGGGCTGGCTATCCAGGCGGTGGTGCATGCCAGTCTCGCCTGCATATATCAAATATCAGGAAAGACCAGGATCCGAGTAAATAGAATACATACCTTGAAGTCGTTGGCCCCGGCTGAGAGGAATTGATCGCCCACATGCAACGTTTTGCTCCCATCAATACCTCCTAAATACCTTTGACACGCCAAGACGCCCCACCCTTTATCGCCAATGTCAACGAAGACATCATTACCTCCTACCAAACACATCAGTGAACGGAATCGAAGAATGAATCTAGCGCGAAATCACCATTGAAAGCGCAGAATGGTAGCTTCTTTGCAACGGGAGACATTTCCACAATTTGCTGAGTGACCAACACTGTTTCTTCCAATTGTTCCCGCGTGAACTTTTGAGAACCGGGCTCTGTACTTGGGATGATACCCACTGCGCGTTCTTTGCGAAGGATTTCGGCCGATAATTGCATGTTGGCGATACATTCGCGTAAAGCCTTCTCGGCAACGTCTAGCAGGGTAGTGATGTTTTCATCCGTCCAATCTTTCATTTGTGGGAGAATCCAGTCTTCTCTTCGCACATATTTGAGGAAATATTCTTCCGCAGGATCGAATGCAAAGAGATAACTACTCTCACCACCGAGTATTATCAACTCCGGATCAACGAGCTCTTTGATGTCAACTGCTTTCTTTAGCCTGACAAGAAGGCCATGTAGACGACCATAGTATTTCGAGCGATCCGTATATCCTGCAGCTGTTACAATGGCGACTTTAGTACCTCGCGTCAGAAGATCGACGATACGTGGTATCACGGGATTGTCATCGTCCAGGGAGTGCCCATCTGCGTAAAGCGTGACATCACCGTCGAAAGTCACGAGTTCAAGAGGTCCGCTCTGAATGAGTCCTAGTACTTGCGCAGAATTCAGGATCAGGCGAATGTCATTGAATGAGGGCGGTACGAAGCGTCGTGAGCTGATCCTTCTCTTTTTGTCTTGATACTCAAAAGCCTTCACGAGTAGTAGAGGAGTAAAGAATATGCCGACCCCAGGTACTAGCAATTTCAATTTTGAACGATCGATGGTGTTTCTTCGTTGATGTGCTAGGTGATCGTTGATGAGGCATTCTACGTCGTGCAAAATCTCAGCGTATCGCTTGTGGGCGGTCGATGCCATCGTAGTGAGGACGTCATCTCTATCCTCGTATGCTGCGGTTGGCTGGGAGTGGAGGACGAATGGCACAGCGAGCAATCCCTGGACAACGCAGTATCAACAGAGTTTCTATCGCTGTAGCACCGATTCGTACCTTGATCCATTCAATCTTTCCGATCTGAGTCAGAACATATTACGCGATTGACATGAGACTAGATCCTAGACTCGCCAATTGATCTCTACGATGTGTCTGATGGATGCATTGATCAGTTCTGCCATATATTCACAGAATAGAATCGAAATAGGTGATATACCTTGAGAGCATCTATGGTTCCAGATCGTCAATTATTGGTAGCGCCCATACTTGCTACCTGTCACACGATGTACTCACACTCGACTCGATACCGGGTGGTCATAATTTGAGATGCTGTGAGTGTGCAACATCTGGCGTGAATTGGGACAGTTGATGAGTAGCAAGAGAGGAGACCTCCAAGGAGGTTACGGTCGGGGGAAGGTTCAACCGAGGCTAGTCTGCAAACTCTTGGCGTCTTGGCATCGTCACAGTCCAGTCCGTACGGTAAAGTACTTAGTCATGACTTCACATCTATCTGACTTCCAAAGTCTAAGGACGGCTTTGTCAACAACATCAGTCCAGCAAGCGTAGGATACTATTATCCCGTACTATTGTACACTGGTGGGATTGAGCCCGAGGTTGTCGATTCGCCTTAAATCTCTAGGACCAAAGAGGTCGATCTTCGACGAAAATGTTGGTTGTTGAAAGCATCTTCACTCTCTCTTGTAGCTGATCAACAGTGGAGACAGGCTTCCTTGAATTTCTCAAACATCGGTTGCATCTCTAAATCTTTGGGTTCACCGTTCAAGGACATTGAACATAGCTCTGTAGCTCCGGTCAATGTTATTGTGATCAACTCCGTATATAACGATATGATTTGTTTCGAGTGGTTACCGTGGTTGGTTACCAATACCAGCCGACGGATGCCTAATGACCTGGACCAATACGTGACTCATCAAGGTTCATAGCTGTTCTGGATCTATGTCGGAGAGTCGTACCGAATCTCCAAGGGTTTCGTCTTTCTCCATGTTGAGTCTAGGATTCGTGGCTTTCGGTGCTTTACCTGGCCATTGCAAGTCGATCAAATTTATCATGGCAGATTGATGCAGGCCGTCTAGACATCAACGCACGCGAGGATAAATGCAGAACGCCACCGGTAGTAGCGAGTGTTCGAGTCTGCAACATCATCGAACGCAAGGCGCTTACTATTTTGCAATAGCTTTTAGCGGAGCAACAGCGCCACAACATGTTTTCTCTTGCCTCTTGTACATGCGCGAAACCAGACGTTTCTGGAGCACGTCGCTTAACGGCGTGGTACTGATAGACCAGTACAAATCTCAGGGGTACCGATTCGTTATTGACGCAGGTACAGATGCGATCATCAAGTATAGGCACAGCTTGATAGCGCCACCCATGGCACAGGACAGCATGGTGCTATGGAGGATTTCTTGTGAGCAAACAAGCCGGACAAGATCAATACGACTACACGATACCCTCGAGGTAAAGACATATTTGGATTGTGTTGAATTGCGATGAGACTCTCTGTAAGACTGTCGACTGTAATGGGAAAGCTGGTTTGGAAAGATGCTTGTAAAATACAAGGACTGTTTGCTGATGCATGACGACGAGGATACCGTTGGGATTGTAAGCAAGCCAGCTTGCGACGAAAGATGCTGTGTGGCTCATACCGCGTCTATGAGCACCATTGCGAGACAGATCCAAGCTGGACGACCCGAGTATGATGTGTACAGATCTTAAATGAGTGGATTATCGTCGTCGAAGGTTCCTAATCTTTTGGGGCTCATCGTCGGATACCCTCCAGCTTTTCATAGGAACATAGTCTCTTCGCCGTTGAAGGAAGGACCACTGCCGTTCATAAGCAATGGGAAGTCACGCCTTCAGCTGCTCTTTCCTCACTTGAAGGCCTGCTTGTCATCATATCTTCCATTTCTAGCGAGGCTGCAATTCAAATATCTCACACCCTATTTATCCTACTATCCGCTACACTCACTATCAAGCAACACTACTACGTCTCTGTAGCTCTACCGTGGTCATTCTCGGTGCAGCTGAATTGGCAAAGCCTCACGCTCGCGAGTATGTCGATGGCTCCGGGAGGGTCCAACGATGTATCGTCCATCGGTGAAGGACATTCTCACTACGACATCTTCCCACCCAACATCCACGCCTCCTCACCCAACGTCCACCCCACACCATCAAGTTCGCTCAGAGATGCTGATCTGCCGCTCTACACCAAACATCACCATCACTACCACCCGGTTCAGAGTGAAGGCGTCAGCACGAGCGCAGCCGAAGATACGCCAAAAGAGAAATCGAGCTCAGCTGCTATGAACGTCGAGAAACCCCACCCTACTCCCGCTCATGGTGTTGATTTTGCCCATGGCCTTGAAGCTGAGGAGAATGCTCTTGTGATTGCGCCAAGTCATCACGCAATACAGGATCTCGTCCGCTCCGTCGTCGACCCTCCTTCTCGTACTTTACTATCTCAGCCATCCGGGCTCCGACGAGGCCTGCAGATTCCGTCTCGTCGGGGTGTCATCACGTGGGGATTCAAGATTCCACCATTGCTAGCGAGCGCCGGTGTGACAAAGATCCAATGGAAGCTATTTACCCACGAAGTAAAGAGTCAAGCAAGACTAAGTGGGAAGCAAGTCGCGACCTTCGTCGCAGTTAGTGTCGCGTGCGGCGTACTCTGCAGCTTTGTGACCACACCCTTCGCAGCCGCCGTACCCTGTACATTCCTCGGCTACCAATGGCAAAAGAAGACGGAGCATGAGAATATGGAGGCGGCACAAAATACGGGGGTCCTCGACATGCTCATGCAGCGGTGGAACCAAAACTACTTCGAACCACTAGGTCTGCACGTCGCCGTCGCTCTTCCACAAATGGGCAAGATGGAAGATATGGATGTCAGCTCGACCAAATTGTTCAGATATCAACAAAAGGTCGGGTCTTCTTCAGCGACGGCCGGCACAGCTTCGACGCACACTTTCCCAAAGGAGTTCAAGTACCAGAGAAGGGAAGGCCACCAACGCGTCAAGGCTGCTAACAAGGCCCGGATCATCGTCATGCCCTTAGAAGACTTTCGGAATGGTGTGGGACAGGCGCAGGAATCAGGATTAGTGAATACTCAGGGAAATCCCTTTAGTGATCCAATTCGAAGTGGAGAGACTATAGCGAATACTCCGGCCATAAGCCCATTTCGGATGGAACAACTGGGCTACCGGTATCGACGAGGGCGATGGAGGCACGGCAGTTACTCTTCCTAGAAGGTGGAAATGAACTTCGCACGTTGCAAGCTGGCTTGCTTCGAGCACGGTAGTCAAATTTTCGATGGCGCTCCTAGCTATTACTTACACAGATAAAACTCGCATGATGCACCCCACATGATGGAATACGGAGAATACCTAAGGTACTGATAGGGTGTTTAAGTTCCATACCTAGAGCAGTACCCTCCAGCCGTACGAGTCGATACCAAAACTTTTGAGTCAGCCCTAGTTCTAAATCAACAAAGACCAGGGCGCCTAAGAGTTTAGACCAAAACTCTTGGGGGTCGTAGTACTTATCAGGGGTGCGGTTTCCGGGGGAGAGATCCCGGTAAGCCTTTGAGGGATTGGTGCCTCTCCCATTAGCGCATGGTCAAGCCTTTTGGTGTTGTGCCTCGGCATTGACTGGGCCGTTGTACCTGATTCATACGTGTTCGCATGAAATACAGCGTAGATAGCTTTCCGATGTCCATGGCTGCAGCGGCTGCCAGCTCTTCTACATTCCCTCTCTTCTCGAGTCTCTCCCCAGAGCTACGTAATCAAATCTGGCACGACGCGCTGCCCGACGAACCCGGGCCAGCCTTGTACTTCTACATCAGGAAGTTTCGATGCCCCCAACGCCTGTCCGAATCCAACGATAAATGTTACCCTGAGAACGACAGAAACAATCTGAATTATGAGTTCCAGCACGACTTGTCAGACGATGTCCAATATGAGGTACCGCTAGCCTTCGTCAACCGCGAGGCCCGAGGCATCGCCCTTGCCTGGGTTTACGAGCAGGGTTTGACGATGTGCTCTCAAGACGATAGACACTACCCTGTCTTTGCGCGCCATTTTGACCCAACGCGTGATGCGCTATACCTTCCCTTTGTTGTATGGGACGCATGTCTTTGCGATCCTGACGATCGGCAGTGTCAACCCGAACTCTTTGAACACCTTGTCGCCACCAAATCGGAGTTCAGACGCATCGCCGTGCCTAGGGCTATTCTTCGGAGCGCCTTCGCTATACTGCCGACAATGTTCGAGTATTTGCCCCGTCTGCAAGTGTTATACGTCATCCTCGCCAAGCGCCCAGACCTGCAGTCCGCGAATAACAATAAGGAGGTGCAGGGGCGATGGGAGATCGACAGCACACAAGGAGGGGCGTTTTTATGGAATTATGACCGTGGCGATTTTGACTTTGGGGATGGCGAGTCCATCGGCGCCGAAGACCTGGACAGGACGATGGGGGAGGACAATGGTTATTTTGGCGAAGAGCTTGCTAGAAACCACATCCGCAATTTTCAGGTCAGGTTTGTCTTTGCCGGCAGAGGATGAAAAGAGACCAGGAACATGGTGGACGTGTTGAGGACACGGAATCTGCGTGAACGACATTAGCTCGGAGCAGGCCTCGTTATTATCGTACATTCGAGAGTAACGCCATGGGCCGCCTAGGCAGGCAGTCATGTAGTTCCATTATACACAGTCCATGTTGCTCCTATCAAGCCAAGAGCTTTGCACCATTTTGCATATTCTACGCTAGCATGATATGCATTGCCGTAGTACTAATCCATGATATCGATCCTAGGGTTAGGGCTATCCGCGTATCACTACCCCAGCTTCGCAACAATCCCACGTCTCCTCCACGCCAATGATGCAGGTCATAGTCCTACTTACTGCACGTGGCGCTTCGCCTTGACAGCATCGTCCGCTATCGGAAAGTGGGGCATTGACTAACATGCGACTACACGACGAGACGGACGTCACAAGTTATGGATCTTCCTTTGACAGGAAGCCCATCCGCGGCTTCGCTGACTTTGACTTCTCTCCTCAGAACCGCTTCAAACACTGTCGCTACAGCTACTCCTCAAGGATTTTCCGGTGTAGAAATTCGCTCCGAGAATCTAGGAACGGGCTCATGGCTGGGCTTGCTGGGACAGGCTTTGTTCACTATGGCAAGAGTACTACCTGGAATTCTGATTTGGATTATAACATTCACGACTATCACCATACCCACAGTGCTGTTCGCCCTGTTCTCCACGAGCCTGACCTTCACGATGAACTTTACTACACTGTAGACATCACCTACTCCAAAGGAGTAGCCCTCGGCTGACAATGGCTAGAATGCTGATTGTCCTGGCGTTTGCATCGATGGTCTCTTGGATCGTCAGATATCGCTTCTTGAATATGTATGCTCGACTGCCTCCTGAACCTCAACGCAAAGAACCGCAGATCGATCTTTTCCCAGATACCCAAGATGGGGACTCAAAGCCAGGACTGGCGAATTACCTCGATGAATTCCTGAGTGCGATCAAGGTGTTTGGGTATCGTGAGTAGGGCGCCAGAGATTCACACATATGACGGAGAGGCTATGCTGACACTGAGGCAGTCGAACGCTCGGTTTTCCACGAACTTACACGGACAATGCAAACCAGGAAGCTCATTGCTGGAGAAACACTGCTTTTAGAAGAAGAGAAAGGGTTCTGTTTGGTGGTTGATGGCCTGGTGCAAATCTTTGTCAAGTCCACGAGGGATGAGAATACTTCCGATGGGAGGTTCTGGACCAATGGTGGGGAAGGCTTTGATGACGAAGGGGAACACTCGGATGGAGAACATCAGGGATATCAGCTGCTCACGGAAGTAAAAAATGGAGCGCCAATGTCATCGCTGTTCTCGGTGCTGTCTTTATTCACAGAGGACGTCAAGCTTCGCCATGATCTAGATCATGATGGAAGACCAACGTCAAGCGCTTCGAGTCATGGCTTTTCCGGGATGACTCCACTGAACGAACCTGGGAGTCCGCATTCGTACTTTCCAGAGACCAGTACTCAGCTAGAACCTGATCGACACCGCAGCAGAGCAATTTCGGAGGCTGCTTCCCACAACCCTACACCTCCAAATGGCCACCTCCCAGCGGTACCGCCCCTGTCACTGGACCCCACCTCAAATCATACTTCAAAACAGCAATACGCGCGAGGGTTGGACCACGACAGAAGCGGTGCGCGCCGTAAGGCTGAGCAAAGAAAGTCTGTACATCCCGATATTGTTGCAAGGGCGACTGTTGATACCACCATTGCTATCATCCCTGCTACAGCTTTTCATCGGCTCACAAGGGTCTACCCTAAAGCCACCGCACACATAGTCCAAGTCATCCTTACTCGTTTACAGCGTGTGACTCTGGCAACTGCGCATTCATACCTTGGCTTGACATCCGAGGTACTACGAACAGAACGGCATATGAACAAGTACACGACGTATGATCTACCGAATCACCTGCGTGGGGAGCCGCTGGACAGGCTGAAAGGCAAGTTTATGCAAGAGAAGGAGCGGCTGGACTCTGAAGAGGAGAGCATGAAAGGCATTGCCCTACACAACCCGGGCGGTCTCAAGAAGCGAAGATCTAGCAGCAGTCTCCGAAAAGATATAATAGAGCAAGCAAGAATGACAACGCGTAATGAGGCCCAAAGTCGGGCGCCCAACAACCGAGACATTTCGGATCAAAGGTCGAACATCAGCGCGGGAGACCTTCTCACCAATACCCAAGCCTCTCGGTCCAGTGTCAGACATCCAAATAGCACATCGACATCTCAGCTACCACGTATCCAGACTCTTTCACCTACAAAAGATCATGATCTACAGACCCCTCTTGGCCGAAGGGAGCATTCACCATTCAAGCCTTCGCCTCCTCGCAGTGGCTTGCATATCCATCGTCAAGATTCCCTAGATGAAGACGACATCTTCCGCCAGTCTATCTTAGAATGCATCCTAAAAGCAATAGGACTCACCAATGCGAAAGACGCAATAAGAAAGCCAGTCGATTCAGTCCAGCAGTCGCCACGTCTGGTTTCTTATGACGCCCAATACCAGAAGGCTACTTTTAGCAACGCTTTTGGACACATCGACCCATACGAAGGCTCAGGAGATGGTGATTCTGAATCTGTGAATTCCCATTCTGGACTTGGTACGGGGAATTCGTTCAGTACTCGAAGCATCACAAGCGAGCTGCGGGATGATATAGAGATAGTGTACTTTCCGAAGGATGCTATCCTGGTGGAGCAGGGGGAGCGCAATCCCGGTCTTTACTATGTGATCGATGGCTTCCTAGACGCGAGTATTCCTGCAGGCGAGAAGAATGCCGAGGATATGTCAACTCGTAGAGGAGGGTCTGGTCAAAGCTCGGACAATCTTTTGCCTCCGCTGCAGAGATTGAGCTCAGGCACGCATTCTCCACGGCGTGGTGGTAGATCGCCCAGTATGAAGCGAACACAAGCGCGCAAGAGCTTATTCCTGATCAAACCTGGCGGTTTGGCTGGCTATGTTGGCACGATATCATCTTACAGGTCGTTTGTAGATGTCAGGGCCAAGACCGATGTGTATGTTGGCTTTCTCCCAAGAGCTTCACTGGAGCTTATGGTCGAGAAGTATCCTGTCGTACTTCTGACCATGGCAAAGCGCCTGACGAGTCTACTACCACGGCTCATCTTGCATATCGACTTTGCTCTCGAGTGGGTCCAGATAAATGCCGGTCAAGTCATACACCATCAGGGTGACGAGAGCGATGCTATATACATTGTGCTTAACGGCCGACTGCGAGCCATATTAGAAGGCACCGACGGCGACATGAGAGTCGTTGGAGAATATGGTCAAGGTGAGAGTGTAGGCGAGCTTGAAGTAATGACAGAGTCCATTCGACCAGCTACATTACATGCCATCCGCGATACAGAGCTCGCCAAGTTCCCGAAGAGTCTCTTCAACAGCCTTGCCCTCGAACATCCGGGCATTACCATCAAGATCTCCAAGATCATCGCTCAGCGGATGAGAGCTTTGATTGAAGATCCTGTCTTCGAGCCTAGCAGAGACAAGACATACAATACCTCCAAGCAGAATGCCACTTCCACGATGAACTTCCGGACTGCGGCCATACTACCAGTGACCGCAGGTGTGCCGGTAGTCGAATTTGGAAGCAGGCTGTTGACCGCCTTGTCGCAGATTGGAGTGGCCAACGGAGTGACTTCTCTCAATCAAGCAGCAATCCTGAACCATTTGGGACGGCATGCATTCTCGAGAATGGGCAAGCTTAAGCTTTCGCAGTACCTCGCTGACCTAGAAGAGCGATATGGCATGCTTCTGTACGTTGCCGATACCAGTGTCAACTCTCCATGGACCCAGACTTGCATCACTCAGGCCGATTGCATCTTGCTGGTCGGTCTCGCTGAGGGTTCTCCCAACATTGGTGAGTATGAGAGGTTCTTGCTGGGCATGAAGACCACAGCGAGGAAGGAATTGGTCCTTTTGCATGTCGAGCGCTACTCCCCACCTGGTCTCACACGAAAATGGCTGCGAAACCGTATGTGGATCAACGGCGGTCATCACCACGTCCAGATGGCGTTCCGCACCAACTCCGAGCCCGTACATCCTCAGATCAAGCGGTTCGGTACAGCACTGAAGCAGCGAGTCCAAGTCCTCCAAGCTGAGATTCAAAAGTACACGTCCAGACGGATGCGGCAGACTCCCCTATACTCAGCCGAAACGCCATTCAAAGGCGACTTCCACCGTTTGGCGAGGCGCCTCTGTGGCAAATCTGTAGGACTCGTCCTCGGCGGCGGTGGTGCCAGGGGAATATCCCAAGTCGGCGTTATTCGAGCTTTAGAAGAAGCCGGCATACCCATCGACATCGTCGGCGGTACATCGATAGGTGCATTCATCGGAGCCCTGTACGCGCGCGACGCGGACGTCGTACCGATGTACGGCCGCGCGAAGCGATTCGCAGGCCGCATGGGCAGCATGTGGCGCTTCGCCCTCGACCTGACCTACCCATCCGCCTCCTACACCACCGGGCACGAATTCAACCGCGGCATCTTCAAAGCCTTCGGGAACTCCCAGATCGAAGACTTCTGGCTCGACTTCTACTGCAACACGACCAACATCAGCAAGTCCCGCGTCGAGTTCCACAACTCCGGCTACGTCTGGCGCTACGTGCGGGCCTCCATGTCCCTCGCCGGCCTCATCCCCCCGCTCTGCGACGAAGGCAGCATGCTCCTCGACGGCGGCTACGTCGACAACCTCACCGTAGCGCACATGAAATCCCTCGGTGCGGACGTCATCTTCGCCGTCGACGTCGGCTCCCTGGACGACAACCTCCCCCAGCAATTCGGCGACTCCCTCTCCGGCGCCTGGGCCCTCCTCAACCGCTGGAACCCCTTCTCCTCCTTCCCCAACCCGCCCACGCTCTCGGAGATCCAGGCCCGACTGGCGTACGTGAGCAGCGTCGACGCGCTGGAGCGTGCCAAGACGATGCCGGGGTGTCTGTATATGCGGCCGCCGATCGATCCGTACGGCACGTTGGATTTCGCAAAGTTCGACGAGATTTATCAGGTGGGGTATGCGTATGGACAGATGTTTTTGGCCGGGTTGAGGGAGAGGGGGATGTTGCCTGTTATGGAGGAGACGGAGGAGAAGCGGAAGTTGAGGCGGACGATGGCGCCGAGGAGGGCGAGTGTTTGATCTGTTGAGTGTGGGGGAGGTTTTGGGATGGAGTATGGTGTTTTGCATGGTGCGTGGGCGTTTTGGAGCGAGAGGAGACGAGACGAGATACCAATGCATACATCATACATAGGTGCATAGCGAGTTCCAGCATCTATACAACAAACATAGCGATCAATCACAATTACAATCACAATCAACTGAAATTCGTCATCCATCCATATTTCTACCCAGATTTCCCGAATCAGGAGCTTTAGCGACTTGGGGGGCGCCAATTACTTCTTACTACAACCAATGACCTCTTCCTCTTCTCTCCTCTTCTCTCACTTATGTAGGTATGTGGATCTGTACTTAAATTTTAGCTTAGGTAAGGTATGTTGTACGATTCGCGAGTCAGAGTTGATATATGGAAATTGTTCTCACGGAGATTGTCTTTAATATTTAATATTTCTCCGATTCCTCTTCGATCAAATCCTATCCCTTCCCCATTTCCAATCATCCCCAACCAAGCAACCCAACCCCCTACCTATCCACTCCCCATCAACCCCCTATGCCCCATTTCCAATCACCCCCCGCCAACCAACCCAACCCCCCACCTATCTGGTCCGCACCTACCTAATCCCCACCATCACAACCCCTCCCATCCCCCTTCATCCCCAAGACTGCTCCGATTTACCGCTGATGAACCAAAACCCCCCTCACAAAAACCATCCTCGTATTCCGATCGTCGCCGCAGAAAAGCCACTTCGCCACCTTCTCCTCCCACGTCTCTTCGCCCCATAGGTCTACCAGTCCTTCATCGTGTCCCATCATCCTACTAGTATCTCCCGAGCTGTCGGTATTGTCAACCTCCTCTCCTTGTTTATCGTCATCGCCAACCACACCAAGCCCGATCAAGTGCGCATCCCACTCCATCCCTACCTCGAACGCGCCGACCTTGTCGCTCAGTCCTAGGCATGCGGCGCCGCCGCGCGTGGCTAGGTAGAGAACTTCTTTTACGCTTAGTTTTTTCCTATCGTTCTTACTTACGCTTGGATTTTGTTTCTGCGCCGCATTGGATGCATTCGGTACCGCTTCCTGCACCCCAGACGAATCGATAGTTGTATTTTCGGCCTCAGGAACAAGAGCTGCAAGCGTCCTCGAAACCATACTCGCCTCTCTAGCCGCCACAAGTATCGAACACGAATATCCGCCCGAAACATCCGTGCCTAGACCGACTGTGATACCCTCATCAAGCAACGTGCGGACGGGACAGATACCGGACGAGAGCGCCGTGTTGCTGACAGGGCAGTGCGCGACGCTGCTTCCATGCTGGCGAATCAGGTTCCGTTCGTGCGGTGAGAGATGGACAGCGTGAGCGAGGACGGTGAGGGGGGTGAGGAGATTATGTGCTGCGTAGACGTCTGCGTAGGAGGGTGAGGAGGGGAAGAGGGTGGCGACGAGGGCGCATTCGGAGGGGTTTTCGGCGATGTGGGTTTGGATTGGGAGGGTGTGGGATGCGGCTAGGGAGCCGAGAGCGGAGAGGAGCGGAGGGGAGCAGGAGGGAGCGAAGCGGGGAGTTAGTATTGGGGTGAGGAGGGTGTGGGAGGGGTCGAGAGCGTTGATATGGCTTATTACCGCGTGGGTTTCTGCGATGGCGTGGGTGGTGGAGGGGTCGCGGTAGGAGGGGGGGCTGAGATGGGTGTCCATGCAGACGCGGCCGATGAAGGCACGTTGGTGCTTCTCGTGGCAGATGGTGGCGAGGATGTTGGTGCTGGAGGCGTGGGCGGTGGCGAAGTAGGCGGCTGTCGTTGTGCCGTGGGATAGCATGCGGGAGACACAGGTGGTGTAGACTTTGTGGGCTTTGGCGGGGTCGCGGAGGGAGGCTTCGAGAGGGTAGGTGTAGGTTGTTAGCCAGTCTAGGAGGGTGGTTTTGCCGAAGAGGCCGATGTTGGGGTATTGAGAGGCGTGGACATGGGTGTCTGTGCTTCGTGGTATTGTTAGAAGGGCTGATACGAAAGGAGTATCGCTTGGTTACAAAGGAGAATATTTGGAGGTGTTTCCTTAAGTAATTGAAGGCAATCTTACATACATACGCGTACAGAGATATGACTTATTTGTTGTTTAAGAGACGCATCCTGGGTGCCATGGCTGGGAGAAGTGCTTCGAGAGGTTGAATGACACCGCGAACCAAATCAATCTTGATTTCAATCACAGGATATACAAGAATTCCAGTCTTTCTGAATTCGATATTGCTACAGAAGAAGTATTGATCAGAAACATAGATAGAAATGGTTTTCTGGCATTGAATCCGCGAATCACAAACAAAACACAACAACGCATCAAGACCTTCCCCGCGTAATACAACTTACCAACGAAACCTGGAAACCACCAGTTCCTCCCCTCCTTTCCACCCACTACCCACTTCCACCCAGTCTCGCCCCATCCCCACTTCACCGCTACAGCTTTTACCCTTTTCGTCGCATTTCCCGCGTCGTCTCGACTGTATTGTTGGTCACTAGGTGATATATCTGTGATATGTCGAATGACACCTTCTTCGTCTACACCAACAGCGAGGTGTTCCCTGACTGAGAGGGTGCCTAACGTTGGCGTGTAGATAAAGGTACCGGTGTAGATCGTTCTTTGAAGTGGTGGCATTATGATGTTGAAGTAGCATTTAGAGTGTGAGGAACATGTGCAGAAACTCACGATCGTTTGAGGATTTCCGTGGAAACGGATATGTTCTGATAGTGGTAGATAAGGCTGAAATAGGCTAGCGTTTCCCGCCGCTGGTCCCTATCGAGCCCAAAATGCTCATGCTACCCCAATTCCAAAAGAAGACTCCTTTTCCATGCCATGCAGTAGGCTCTATGTATATCCGAGTACAAACTCCCTTGTGCTATACACCCATTTTAACATGTATTCCGGTCGAGTGCCCATCCTGTTTTCTCATTGTATATCCTTGAAGAGGTCTTCCCCTCCTAATCCACCTCCACCACCAATGAAGTCTGGTATCTGTGGAGGCGGGCTGATAGATCTGGTTGCCTCGATCCTTGGCAACTCATTATCGGCGTCCGAGGTCAACCTATCGTTTTCCTGGCCGTTCATAATGACATCTTCCCCACGGCCTCGGTCCATGACGCTGTGTCCTACATTTGTATTCGGACTTGTAGCGCCAACGATGTTCTGATCCTGACTCGCTCCTGAACTTCCATTTTCGCCTTGTGCGGTACTCATACCCAAGCTACTCTTCCGCCGCCAGAATGTCCCGCTCTTCCTTTTCCTCATTGTTGGGAATTCGCTACCAGGAGCTGGCGTTGGTGCTCGATCTTCTCCCACGTCCTCGGGCACCGCCTCACCATGAATTGCTGTCTTCCCTGCCACACTAATATTATCCTCTCCTTCTTTCCCAAAATTCATACCCATCGAGCTGTTCCGTTTCCAAAAGCTTCCACTCCTCTTTTTGTTCAAGCTTGGTCGATTCGAGGTCATGCTTTCTGCCCCTGGCGAGTATGGTCGTAAGCTTGAGCTGTCAGGCGAAGTGTGGTTTGATCCTCGCCTCAAAGATTTGAACGAAAGTAGTTTCCGCACACTGCTGGGACGTTTCGAGCTTTTGTAGTCAGAAGATGGTGAAGGCGTCGAAGCGTATGCGGTGGTCGTAAACTGAGCAGGCGGCATGCCAGTACTAGGTGCAGCGACTGGTGGGGTGCTTGGAAATGCGCCGGGCATGCTTGACGAAGGACTGGAGAAGTAGGCTTCGTTTGATAATGGGCTCTTCTGCCGTTGTACTGGTTTACGCTGAGGCGTGATGGGCATGGGCATAGGCAAAGGCAATGGAGCTGGGTCCTTGGGCGGCGGCATCGGTGCTGGAGAGGAAGCAGGAGTAGAGATGGGAATGCCTGCCGTGAGAGAATCTGTTGAGGGTGGTAGAGGTGGGAGCTGGATTGAAGAAGAAGAGGCTCGCGGTTCCGAAGTCATTGTGGAAAAGTCCGTGCGTACAACAGTAGTATCACGAAGCTTCAGACCAGAGAGGGTAGGCAGATGGAACTGATAAGTCAAACACAATTGAGGTCATTAACGAAAGATGTCAGCAGCATACGCTGACTCTGAGGGAGCAGTATGTGAAACGATGTACAGAAAAGTAAGGAATCAATGTCGTTGTTACAGGACGCAAAAACTGGTTGTACCAGGATGATGGAGCTGGAGCCATGGAACTATTTCCGCACCGTTGGTTGTCGATCACGTGATATTTCTTGGCAGGCTTGAAGCTAGAGCCAGGAACTTTGCTCGCTCTTACTAGAGTACTACAACAGTACTATAATACATTTTGTCTCCACGAGAGAGTGGATCGCTGATGCTCCATGACCAAGTATTTTAGACGCCTCACCAGTTCTAGAATATGGACTTCGACGTGTCACCTAACGTCTGCATTAACCCTTATCAGCCTTAGACTCCCCACTTCAGGCCACCAGTACTAATGTCTTGACAATTTCCGAAGTGATTCTTGCCACGTCTGTTTCAGCTCGCACAGGTGCAGCTATACATACATGCAGAGGAATGATTTTCAAGAGGCCCAAGGGAAAATTTGTGGCTTCCTCCCTCGCGCAACCAACTTTACCCCAGGATGAAGTTGAAAAGGACGTGGCAAGCCTTCCAATGAAGTCACCTATAATGGAGACCTCGCCAACCGAGGGTTCTACAGACGCTTATCCTCAGAGGAGACCCATCACGATCGACTCGACCACAGACGCACCAAGTCTTGACGAAGAGCCCAGCCCAGAATTTAACGACAATATAACCGAGTTCATCAATCATCTCGCGAACGAGGAAGACAAAGTCAAGGTCAGAACGTTCATGAGGTCTAGTGATAAGAAAGAAAATGACGGATCTCCCGAATACTACAAGTGGATCCCCAAGCACTTCTATTGAGTGCTTACGCTGACGGATTCGATACCAGCTGGATGGCGCCGGTGTACGCTTTGGCGCCTGATCAAGTCGCAAAAGGTCAATGGTTGAAGAAGCTCGTGGAGAAGCATGCAGACTTCATTGGCCTATGCAAAGGTAGTGTTGACGTTAAGGCGCTTGATTACGCTGCAGGGACTGGCTTCTTGAGTCATGTTAGTCTTACCCCTTCGTACCATTCAGACGGACTGATAGACTTTGTAGGCATTGGCTCCCTACGTCAATCAAATCTTTGCAGTTGATTACGCCCAGGGGATGGTTGACTCCTACAACACAATTGCAGCAGAAACAATAGCCGATCATCCCACCTGCAAAATGAAAGCTATTCGGGGCGATCTGTCTCAATATCGAGATCCCTCATATCTCATTGCGAACCCGTCCGTCAATTTCGATGACTTTGACGACTTTGACTTGATCGCTATGTGTGTACGTACAGTCCTGGTCAGAAGCGATACGCGCTGCCAATTTTATCCAGCTGATTGGCACCCATGTAGCTCGCAGTCGACTTTTTCACGTCGTCTGAAGGGTGCAGGGAGGAACTAAAGACCGGCCTGGCTGAGCCCATACTGTACCTCAAGCCAAGTGGTACCATCTTGATCATCGATATCGAGAAATGTAAGGATCCGGAACTTGACCAAGGCCTTCTTGATGGGGAGAAACCCACTGGCAACAGCAGCGAGGACGTCATCGCCGCTCTCGAAGACTTGGGCTTCGAAGATATCGAAGTCAAACATGAGCGGTTCAGGTGCGAGATCATACAAGGCATTGACTTTCGACGGAACGAGGCCTATTTCGTGATCAAGGCGAGGAAGGGGAAGCGTTCATACTCTTCTCTGCCACAGGACGAGTCTTCCTGAGTTGAGGAAGAGTAACGTTCGGTCCGGACGAGCGCGGACGACACTGGAAACGGGGATCGGTCATCTAAATATCTCCACAGCTTGATGAGCAATGTCGCTCTCCGAGCGGGGATAAAGATGATGGTCACTGCCTCGGAGCCTTTGCGAAAGTCCACGTGCGAGTCAAGTCCAGCTGCTCGGCGCCAATTTACCAGTGCCCTGAAGATGTAAAGCCCCCTTTCGTAAATGTTGTGTTTCGCCACCACAAGCAAATCATAACGTCAATCCTATCCATACTCTTCTTTACCTGGCAGCAGCTTCACAGACCCTTATATTCCTAGGACGTTCTTGCGTCCAATCCCTGGAATCCAACCCGTTGTCTGATTCATATCACCCGTGATCAGATCACCTGCCTTAATGCCTGTCAAAGCACATTAGACTCGTGTAACATGAAACTTAGATAAATCCTGCTATATCCTGCAGATTTTTCGGTGTTATCGCGAAGTGATCTTCCATTCTTGGGTGTCTGTACAACGTGAGAATGTCAAATTTTCAATTGACATTCCTCCTCGCTCCCTTACATTCAATCTCCATTCGCAGAAGTTAATTCTCTCAAGTGTCTACCTCTTCCCGATCGTCACAATGACATGGTCTACGTTCCTACTATCTATTCTATTCAAGTCGCTCGCTTCATTCGCCCTCGCTGATGGCATTCCGGCACCGCACGATAGCAACGAAGTTGCCTCTGATCACAACGACAATCAACCTGCATGGTCGTATCCCCAATGGCCTACCAACGGCTCTGTGAACGCTGCCTACTTTGTGAATTGGTACGTTCGCCTACTTGCAGCATTGGTAATTGCCATTCACGGCAACTGGCTGACAAATTGGAAGGGGAATCTATGCGCGCAACTTCCAGCCACAGAACTTGACTGCTGATAAGTTGACCCACGTCTTCTATGCCTTTGCAAACGTGCGTCCAGAGACAGGCGAGGTGTACGTATCAGTCTCACCCAGCGCGAAGAAACGAACTAAATCACCTTTCCAACAGATACCTGAGCGATCCATATGCAGACACAGACAAGCACTACCCAACAGACTCATGGAACGACGTCGGACACAACGTATACGGCTGCACGAAGCAGCTCTACCTCCTGAAAAAACACAACCGTCACCTAAAAACCCTCCTCAGCATCGGCGGATGGACCTACTCGCCCAACTTTGCAAAAATGGCATCCACGGATACGGGCAGAGCTATGTTCGCCAAAAGCAGCGTCACACTGTTCGCGAACCTAGGCTTCGACGGTCTCGACGTGGACTGGGAGTACCCAGCTGACGCAGCCCAAGCCAGCAACATGGTCCTCCTCCTCCAAGCCGTGCGCACAGCTCTAGACAGCTACGCCACCACCAACAACCTCAAATATAAATTTCTCCTCACGGTAGCGAGTCCCGCCGGCCCAACCCACTACAATACCCTGCACCTCAAAGAAATGGACAAATACCTCGACCTCTGGAACCTAAGTACGCAACCCCCAAGCCCCCAAGCCCCAAGCCCCCCCTAAGCACCCTCCCTAAACAACCCCCAAAAACAGTGGCATACGACTACTCCGGCTCCTTCTCCAACACAACCGCCCACGCCTCAAATCTCTACCCCAACCCCTCCAACCCCCCCTCCACCCCATTCTCCACCTCCGCCGCCATAAACGCCTACATAAACGCCTCCATCCCCCCCCAAAAGCTCCTCCTCGGCATCCCCCTCTACGGCCACACCTTCACCCACACCCGAAACATGGGGAAGCCCTATACCGGCGTCGGCACCGGCGGCAGCTGGGGGGAGGCTGGGATATGGGACTACAAGGCGCTGCCGCGGCCGGGCGCGACGGTCATGTATGATGTGTTGGCGGGGGCGACGTATAGTATTGATATGAAGGTTGATGGGGGGGAGGTGGTTAGTTTTGATGATGAGGGGATGGTGGGGAGGAAGGTGGGGTTTGTGAGGGGGAGGGGGATGGGCGGGGTGATGTTTTGGGAGGCTAGTGGGGATCGGGTTGGGAGTGGGAGTGCGATTGGGAGGGCGTGGGAGGGGTTGGGGGTGGGGGGGTTGGAGGGGAGTAAGAATTGGTTGGGGTATCCGGTTAGTGTTTATGATAATTTGAGGGGGGGGATGGTGGGGGAGTGAGGGTGTTGTGGGAGGGTGGTGGATGGGGATGGAGAGAAGGGAATACTTTGATGTTTGATGTATGCAGAATGACAAGTGTGCGGGTAGAACGTCCTCATACGCCACCAACCCCCAAAGCACCTACCTTAGTCGCTCAACTCATCAACAGGCGCTGTCCGCGCTGATCAAAACACCATCAACACCATCACTATGTAATAAAACTCTCCCTCTATGATACTTTACCTAAACCAATAACTTACCTATTATAGCGAGCCTAGCCGCTTTATAACCTGTACGTATACCTGTGATATGATAGATATCCGTGCTTCGAATTTCGCAAAAGATACCTGTAGCGTGCATATAGACTCACCTATTCTACCTTCCTGGTATATCAACGTACTTCACTTACTCTATAACCTGAATTAGGTACCACTATATAGACACTAATTATACTTATAGCTTCTATGAAGAGGCTTTCAAATGCATCTTTTACGCCATCTGGAAAGGCGACTGAGGGATATAATTGTGGAATAGGTACCTACTCAGATATCTATATCTATGTCTATTACCTCGTCACCTGCATATTCACCCAAAACTATTACCCCCCCCCAAACCAAAACGCATCATGGATAGCACGAGAACGAGGACGAAGATGAGGACAAGGTGCACCATCGCTAGTATGGTTTGATACACCTTCCACTCCGTACATATCCTATTCTATCCTATCATATACCTAAATATACCTAAATATCCATACGAGCTCAGAAAATGCGAGAATACGAGAATGCGAGAATGCAAGAATGCGAGAATGCGACGAAACACCATCCTGAACCGGGAAAAGGTGTGAATACTTTAGGTGAATGGATGAAGGTCAGATTGGCGACATTGCGCGATGGGGGTGGGCCGTGGTGGGAGGTGGAGGGTGAAGGGGGGGGGAAAGGGTGGAGGGTGAGGGGTTTAGTCGGGATAGGGGATAGGGATAGGGATAGGGATAGGGATAGGGATAGGGATAGGGATCAGGATGTGATTGGGATGTGATTGATTTGTGGATGAGGTATTATGTTCAGGCGTTGGGTTTTGAGGAGGGAGTGTGGGGATGCGGAAGTGTGAGACTGGGAGTGTGGAGTAGAGTGAGGAGTGGAGTAGAGTGTGGAGTGTGGAGTGTGGAGTGAGGGGTATAGAGTGTGAAGAGGAGTGTGGAGTGTGAAGAGGAGTATGGAGAGTGGAGTGGGGAGAGTGAGACTGGGAGTGTGGTGTGGAGTGTGCAGTATGGATAGTAAGGTATATAAGCATGGAGTAAGGGAGGGATGGGGAGAGCGTCACATTTGGATGTTGGTGAGGTGGTGGTTTACTGCTTATTGGTAGATAGATTTGGCGTTGCCAGTGCGAGGAGTGAGTGGTGCTTTCGATTATTTGGTGGTGGTGGTGGAGGAGAGGAGGTGGTGGTGGAGGAGAGGTGTAGCGTGGATGGGTGGGGTGATGAAAGCTCTGGAGAGCGTGAGGAAAGTGCAGTGCAATCTCGGTGTCTGGTTTGTGGAAGTGGAAAGATATGAGGGTGCATGAGGTGCATAGGTAGATTTGACTTGATATGGGAGCATGGATTCATGTATCCAAGGGTATCTATCTTGTGGTTTTCCACTTTATAACAGAGTATTCTTTCGTGTCATGAATCGCCCTTTGCGCGATTCATAGGTCCCCAATCCGGTCGTGGATTGATCTGGTATTTCAACATCCGCTTACCCTGGGGCTCCTTGCCAAGGGCTTCGTCGAAAACGATTTTCAATTTGCTTGGATGGATGTGGTTTGGCGATGTGTTGGTAGCAGACTCGTCTTCCTTCTCTGTGCCGTTGGTGGTGGGCTCACTTTCTTCCATGTCACTAATGCTATGGTCTTCATCGTTTCGCGACAGTCGATATAGGGCAGCTTCCATATGGGTTTTCAATGCGTCGACATCATCAAGTTCTGCGTTGCTGACAGCTTTTCGGAACGCTTCCTTCACATCATTTAGCTTCCGTTTCGACCTATCGTTTTGCATGATACCCCATCCGGCCGTCTTCTTCTTCACCGCACCCTCTTTGACCGGTGACTTCTGTCTGGCCCATTCCCTCATGATCTCCCATATCACACCCCAAGGCGCGTCGGTGCTTATGCTGCCTGCTTTGGTATGCGAGCGTGTCGTGCGGTAGCCAAGATGCAATAGAGCGCCACGCATTGCTGCGTCGGAAGGCGAGACACAGTGAATGATCCTAGAAAGGGCTGATGGGAGAAAGAAAAAGGGGTGATGTGTAAGGGCGGCTGGGTGTGTGGTTGGGACGGGTCGATCAGAGGAAGATGGTCCTTGGGGGCCAGTTGATGGTTGATCGTCCAGACTTTCGTTGAGAGCAACATTGAGCATTCCCTCCATACGGGGAATGGTGCCGTATATGGTTTTGTCAAGCGAAGGAAGTATCTTGAGAATGCGCTGGATGAAGTGCGGGTTGTGGAGAGGGCCACCCCACATAGGTCCCGCCTGGTGCGTTCGGAAACCACAATGCTCACAATGTGTACCCGTGGACGGAGCAAGCGCCGAGGTGAAGTTGTAGAAGGTATCTCCATTTTTTGCTATTTTAGCCTTTGCTCGGGCGAGATGTTGTATAGACCATGCCCCGCACCCCGAATCACAGTTGTATACAATCATCGTCTTGCTTGCAAGGAACTTCACTTCGGCTGGGGAGCGGTGAACTCGAACGAAGACGCGAGCGTAGAAGTCTATCGAGAGGGAGAGAAGGGGTTCGATAGCGAGGCCATACCGGGCAGCTGATGTCCCAATGGCATGAAGGATAAGTCGAAGGCCAGCTTCGTGGGCATGTGGCCCCTTCAGAGGTAGGCCGCCGTACTGGGAATATGTTTTCTCAAGATAACCGATGGAGGCAAAGACTCCGGCATCTGTGCATGTAACGCACAGTAGACCGCCGTCGACGAGCGCTTGGACCGCTGCGTCCAGGAAGGGAGCAGCCGTGCCGTATGGATCCAGGTCGATCACATGGTAAGGACCTGGAGTACCTGTGCGGTGTGAAGCTGCTTCATGCATGTGCTGGACAGCGTCGCCTGTGGTAGGGATGATGTTATCGTTAAGTCCGTTGTGGCTTACGTTGAGCTTGATTGAATTGGTCGCAGACGCCGACAGGTCATTCGCTGTGACTGAAGTCACCGTAGAGATTTCTTTCGCATACCGTAGGGCTCGGAGTCCTGTAGCTGAAAGGGCGTCAAGGATACGGAAGGGGATTCGCTTGCTAGGTGTGTTGCCATTTTCTCCTTCTTTGGAATTCCTCAATGTTCCCGTCGCCTGACTCGTTGTGCCTTCTCTGGACAATTTCGCAGTGACAGTCTCGTCTGATATCTCTTGCTGCCTATTGGGTTTAGGATCCACACCTTCCATTTCAATAGATCCAGAGGCCGGAGTACCATTTTCTGTATTCGGCACAGCCGGCGCGACGCGTGCTTCATTCAATTCCCCATGTACAGATGTCTGCAATCTCCTTCTCTTAGCTTCAGTATCCTCTCCCTCTCCCTCTTCCTTCTCCTCTGCCTCTCTCTTCCGCTTTGTGCCTTGTTGCACGCTCTTGTCTGGTTGGTGTGTTCTTTTCTGGCGCTTAGCTCTATGCACGGCAATATAGTCATCGCCGAATGCTCTGATAGCTAAGACGCTTAGATCGCGATTATATTGTTGTACAGGGTTATAGAATACCGATTGAGGCTTGGGAACTCTCTTCTGCCCAGATACAGCGTTCTCTGGACCGTACAAGTCAAGGATCTCTGCGGTACCCTCGCTTGCAATTCTGTATTTCTTGCGATCATATATTACAGTAGGTGATGTGGGGGGAGTATCGTTCGGCGCATCATTGGCCGTCGAGATTGTTGAGCTCATCCTGGAACATGGAGCTTTGCATGATTTGGAAGGAGACGTCCGCAGTGTAAGCAGGTAAACACAAGTCAACTGATGAGACTTAAGAGATCTGCCAAAGAAGTTCGCCAGCGTATTATTTCCAATTTCAAGTAGCTATGTCGAAGAGAGAAATATCCGAGCTCGGAGGTAGTGGGAGGGATAGAATACCCGAAGTTTCGCCGATGTCTTGGCATTTGGGGCATTCTCTCGCTGAAGACATTCCATAATCTTATCAGAGACCTAGGAAGATAAGTCCATAAGTATCGCACTCACTTCGGCCGCTTATTTTGGAGCCATGGCAAGGTTTGACACATACGTCTCTTTATCGCAGATTCGTCGGCATAAATAGAGGAGGGAATGGTAAGAGTCATTCGTTGGTGCTCGGGACTGGGAAGGGTATGGGAGGTAGGCACGGTTTCATACCTAGCCCGTGGAGTTGGGTTACCTTGGGAAATGCAGAAAGGTTTTCGAATGATAAGCCTGGAGCATATCTGACGCGCCAGGCTACGCGGTGTCAGTAGCACATCCAAGAGGAGCTGAACACGTAGATTTTCCCTTTGGTTTGCAGTTCGTTATCAAATTTATGAAGATGGTATGCAATTTTATTGTGATGTATGCCCTGTGCGCTTGTACTGTTAATAAGCGTACACCACTGGATTTTTCACACATCTCAATCCTCCATTCATGCTGGCGACCATGTCATTGCAGTTCAGATAGACTCCACGCTCATCGCGTATGCAGCCCTGTTCCAAGATCGTGTCTGCAACGGCACTCCGCACATCTGAGCTGCATGTTGAAACTAGAATTGTCCGGACCGATACGTTCTAGCAATGAATCGAAGTCCAGATCACAATTCCGGCACTTCTCCCACTTATAAGACTGTGCTAGAAACGAGTCCAGCCGGGCAATACAGTTGCACGATTGATTCAGCGCAGCGTCCCTTTCAGCTATGACTTGGTTCCTCTGAGTGATAGCATATTCCTTTTGGCGCATCGCTAGATTCTGTGCATTTTCTGCTGCTTTCCGTCGTGAGCAAGCCACATCCTTTTCAGCCTCGAGCTGATTGTTCCGGCTAAGAGCATCTGATAACTGATTCTTGGCAGCTCTTGTGGCTGCGGAGGCTTGCTGCATCTCTTCCTTTAGGTCCAGCATCAGCTCGACATTGCTGCGACTCTCCGCTTTGCGGTGGGCGACGTCTTCGTGGACCACAGCTTCGCTGCCGCTAGTTCGCTTCAAAGCCCGGTTTTCGGCCTCTCGTCTTCTTAGCAGGATACCAAAGCTGAGAGCGCCGATGTCTTGGATCGTCTCTGTCATGGCTGTATCGCGATCTTCCATGATCTCCTCGATATGGCTGGAGCAAAGGTCAATGATGATATCGCGAAGTCCCTTGTCTGTCGCCGGTGTGGAGTCAAAGATGGTTTTCGCAATTTTAGGAAAGTCGGCAGACTTGGTGAATGCAAAGGTGTCATTGGCTAAGACTTGGACTCTCTCTTTCGCGAGCGACTTCAAAACTGATAGATCGTATTTATCGGCGATTGCGTAGACTAGAACATTGTTCATTATATGGCTGGCTAAAGAGACTGATTCAGTGGGCGTCACTAGCGTCGACAGTCTATGCCCGCGAAGCTGGAGTAGCTTGGATACCTTATAGCTCTGAGGTGTCTGTTGCTGTGTAGGAATTGCTCGCTCCGGCTTTTGGCTTGAGGGTATTGCACCCTCGGGGTAGTCATCGGTGTAGAGGTAGATTAGCATGCGGTTAACCGTTTGAGGATCATCGCTATTGAGCGTGATGGATGGAGTCGAAATTTCCTAACATTTAGTTCTTATGTTAGCCCCCTATCTGCCCGACGAACTGACACTGGCCAATCACTTTAGCATTTCCATCACACGCCGCATCAAAGAACTTTGAACGCGGCCGGACAATCATTTGGTGGAGTAAGTACTTGTCGCTACCACAGAAGACGGTCAGGTCTGAATACTTGGCCGAGGTGAAGACAGCCTGGACGCAGACGGGAGATGCCTCTGTAACGACTGAAGCCATGGCACTGACGTGATACGCAGCTGTCAGCTTTGACAATGAAAGCCGTGGATGGGACTGTTACCATACAACGCGGTCACCGAGTCCTGATTCTAGTGCATCTCTTCGTGCAATTTGGGGTATAGAAAGCGTGAAAGTTGAGGTGAGGACAAGAGCGAAGTCTTGAGAAGCCGCTAGAACTGGGCTTTTTGAAACGTCACTTCTCAATAACTCTTAAAGGAACTTCATCATAGTAACAGAAGCGATCGAAAAGATCTACAGGTTTACTGTTATCACTTCCAAATGCTCTCAAACGAACGAAATATGCTCGCATTTGGACCGGTGTGATAATCATTTATCTCATCTCTTACAGCATTCGTGTTTCGTTGGTAGAGATTAGATCTCCATAGCACTTTGATCGTAGCGTAGATAGAGGTACTGCCGATAATGAAAGCCGGCATTGGGAGAAGAGCGATGGTGTCCGCCGTCATGGGTAGTATCAGTCGTTCAGGTAACTTGATAGAATCTAAGGTATAGCTACACCCTTACTAGTTCACTGTTACGCGTAAGCTCCTATCTCGATTAAGAGAATGCAGTGCTTCACTTACTGATCGCATACATCATAGTGTTTGACGGATTGTGCAACCAGTGGCATGTGTCGAATCGTGTATGATGAGAGATGAGATAGGTTCCCACTGTATTAGATCCGCCCTCAAAGGCGTCTGTGTTGCAAATTTGGCTAAACACCTCAAGCAAGCCCGTCCTGGTAACAATGTTCGTGGAAGGACCAGTCATGTTTGTCGGCCTCAGCAGCTAATCGTGACTTTGTTTGTACTAAGATCCCGATCAAATGAAATCTGGTAGAAGAACATATCTCAGACCCCGTGCACGAGATCTGACAATAAAGTGTGTCTGTCTGCGAAGAATTCGATGAGGTTTTCCGTGATAAAGGATGGTGCGCTTACTTAAGAGGTGGTGCAAGAATGAAAAGGCTGGCAGCAAAAGCCAGGATCAATCGAATGTGTAGATTTCAACGCTTTCACAAGAAAGCATTCACTGAGAAGGATAGCAAGACAACCTTCGAGAGGATGACAACAATAGTATTTGATGTACAGCTGCAACCGATCCCGACAGCAGTCCCACCTAAATTGCCCCTTTCTTTCCACATCCAGTGAGATTACGGTAACGCTGTAGCCTTCATGAAATCACTTGGTCTTTTCATGGCTGTTGTGTCATCGCTGATACTTCCTCGAGAAATCCGTTTGGGAATAGCTATTTTGATTCACATCATACACGAACGACCTCACGAGACTGTGGGAAGGCTCCAAAGGAACCTGATTATTCTATGTTTCGATTGTATTAGGAGGGGCGATAGATCAGACGCAGTTGTTTGACGAGTTGCAGCCTTATGGATACCCGTGATATCTTACCTTAAGGTACCTTATGTGCTTATCTTAGGCGTTATCTTAGCGGGCTCGTAGAATAGGGCTGAATTCAGAGGTCAACTCGACAGCTTGGCAAGCACGTCTCGCTGGGTTTTAACTAAAGTACTGTGACTATTCAACTCCATGATGAGTTGATAGATCCAGCGCGCTCCGGGATTCACCTCATCACTATGCCTCCCTTCAAGGATGAGCATGTTTTGGTAAGCCAATCGCATCTACATTTGGGCATCGCAACGGCAGCACTACGATGAGCGCGATACTGACTAAGTATGTGGGGGTTATAGATCATCACGCCTGGCTCACAAATCACTCTAGCACAGCTCGGGCTGCCGGAGTCTTTCGCGCCTGCTCGCCTCCGTATACCAACCCGCATGTTTCCTGCTGAAACCAAAGGAGAATGGGAGCCCATCAAAGTCCGAGAAAGGAGGACGACGAAGCCACATGCGCAAAATGGAGACACCGTCAATGGAGATATCAGGATGGAAGATGCCAACGGTACGGCGGAGGACCCGGATGAAGAAATCTTGTTTGAGGAGGACCCTACAAGTGAGGAAGGTGCCGTGCATCCTATACGAGACGGACGTATAGTGGAGTGGTCATGCTTCTTCGCCCTGCTTACTCACATCTACAACACCCTGAGCCCGCCTTTTCACACTCCAATACTTGTCATCGCCCAGCCTGCCTGGACTGCGCAAGATCACGAAAGCCTCACACAGTTCTTCTTCGAAAAGTTCAAGACTCCAGCATTCTGTCTCATGGACTCGGCGCTGGCCGTATGTTATGCCTATGCTACGCCTACAGCTACCGTGATTGATGTCGGCTACTCGAAATGCGATATAACTACTGTAAATGACTTTGTGGTCAACGAGCTGGGAAGAGGAGCTGCGGTGCTAGGATGTGGTGGGGAAGCAATGACACAACGATTGTTCGATCTGCTTGGTCCTAAAGGCTTCAGTAGAGGAACATGCGAGCAGCTGAAGAAGAATAGTATATGCGAGATACTTCCGCTTAGTGCCGACTTTCCAGCCGAGGCCGAGGTTGAAAACCCAGCGTCAGCGGTCTCTACCGGAGCAGTTGGTTCGGGGGAAGGCCATAGAGGGAGTATTGCTGCTCAGGGAGGAGCGCCTCGTGGGCCGGGTGTCAACACAGACGTAGGTGATGCCGACGAGGAACGACAGTTCAAGGATGGGGAAGACGATGAGGGTGTCTTAGATGTAGCGACGATCGTTGCCAGCGGAAAGACCAGTGAGTTCCTGGCACGGAAAGAGAAGGAAAAGGCGGAGAAGGCGGCGGCCAAGAAGACTGCAGCAGATGCAGCAGCAGCGGTGAAAGAAGCAAGATTGCCCAATTCGAAACGCGTTAAGGCAACGTTTTATTACCACGAGCGAAACCCCCTGGAAGATCTGAATGTCAACGGAAAGAGGGTCATGGATGGGGAGAGTGGCCAAGATCCTGGCGAACCGAAGAGGCAAAAGACGCCGGAACCTGTCGACAGAGATGCTCTCACAACGGAGAATGTGACTGCGACACGTAGAGAAGAACGCAAAGAGGAAAGACGGCGAAACCGGGAAGGGACGGCTTTTGTACGAAAGCACGCAGATGTTGGAATTGAGAGATTTCAGGCTGGAAGTGGAGGTATCATTGATCAGATTGCCGACGCAATTCATCGGTGCATTCTTTCCTTCCCCGATGGTAGCAAAAGGAGTGACCTCTGGGATTCGTTAATCATCTTAGGCAACGGCAGTAAAGTCAAAGGCGAGTCTTGTAAAGGTCGGGCCTATATGATAGCTAACAATAGAACCAGGCTTCAAGGAAGCTCTAATCACTACTCTGAATGCGAAATACCTCATCTCGCCTTCCAGTGCCACCATCTTCACTTCAGAGCTGCCGTCGAACTTTACTACCCCCATAGCCACTGGGGCCAACACGCCGCAACCGCAATCCCATGCACCTCATCACGCATCAGCGGTCAATCCACTGATGTTAGCTGCCACTAGCAATGCCAATCTTGCTCCTCCCGGACAACAACAACAGTTACTACACCAACAGATCCACCAACAGCAACAGGGGCATCAGCATTCCAGCCATGCCCAGACGCCGACCAGCATAAAGTCGTTGAAGATGCCAGATTATTTTCCAGAATGGAAGGAAGTTGGTTTGGAAGAGGCGGGCTTTCTGGGTGCACAGGTGGCTGCAAAAGTGTTGTTCGTTGTTGATCAGGGATTGAGCAAGGGGTTTATGTCGAGGACAGAGTACAATGACCTGGGACCACAGGGGATCCATGAAAGCTGTCTTTAGATGATACCCTCAGCGCTGTACTCCTATGCTTGCATGATCGAATAGATGACGATTGGATATCCTACCTTCGCTATACATGCCAAGATAGATACACTTATATCACCAACCACCCTGTAATATTGAGCAGCCTGGCAGTCCTGCCAACGCTCGCGTAGGGTGTCGGTGATGAAGCGGTTCAAGCAACGTTCTCCTTCTCCTGGTCAAGAGGTAAGTCCCCCACCCCTCAAACGCCGCCGCCTCTCCTCCACACCTCTTGCATCTCAACTACCTCCTCCAATTCAACTCATTCCTCCATCGCGTACGAGCTCCGCCCTTATCGAGACGCTTCTCATTTACTCCTGGAACATCAATGGAGTGCAGTCTTTTTTGCCACCTACAACACCACCAATCACCAAATTCTTCGCTCCAAGCTCCAGACCAAAGAACAAACTCTGTCAGCCCTCCCTACGTGCATGCCTCCGGAGATGGGGATGGCCCCATGTCGTCTTCCTCCAAGAAGTCAAGATATCGCCCAGCGATACCCAAACGCCAGACCTCCTCCGCCGCGCGATCAACCCTCCTCGTGACGCCGTGGGCGAGCCTGTGACTACCAGCCATTGCTATGATGCGGACTTTTGTCTTCCCAGGGACAGGTATAATGCCACGGGCTTTGGCGGGAGAGTTTATGGCGTCTGCACGCTCATACGGCAGGATATTGCGCCTGATGCAAAGATCAAAACGGTTGACTGGGATCTAGAAGGACGCGTGCAGATTATCGAGCTACCGAGCTCAGGTCTCGTCCTCTTCAACATCTACGCCGTCAATGGCACTACAAAGGACTACCGCGACAGTAATACCGGAAAGGTCATCGGGACTCGCCATGATCGAAAGAAAACCTTCCACTCCCTCCTCGCCAACCAGGTCAGGGATTACGAACAAAATGGATGGCATGTGATCATAGCAGGCGATATCAACATCTCTCGCACTACTATTGATTCGTTTCCCCAACTACGCATGGGGGCAGACCATGTAGCGAACCGAGCTGATTTCGAAGAGAAGTTCATCAAGGGGCTGGGCATGCTTGACACATTTCGCCTCTTGCATGGTGAGAGACGCAAATACAGCTACAGACCGAGGAATAAGCCGTGGGGCGCGGGTGGGGATAGGGTCGATATGATACTGGCTACGAAGGGGCTGAAGGAAGCTGTGAGGGAGGCGGATGTGCTAGATAGCGAGGTGGAGAGGGGGCCGAGTGATCATGTGCCGCTTTTCTTGGAGCTACAGGTGACGGCGAGACACAAGGATGAAGATTCCCCAAGTGCTGTGCCTACCACCAAGCATGACGCAGATGCTCCTCACATGGGATGAAGGACGGCCTTCGACGATCATTGAAGGACATGGGAAGGCGAGGTTTACTTACCTCTACCGATCTCTTGACTGGTTGGAGACATTACTGGAATTTAATATCAGAGCTTGGAAAAGGGTACCCAGAAGTCATCCAAGCCAATGTGATTGGGGGACGCCTGGCAGTCAGAGCTCAGTGGTGGATCTCAACCACTCACGCTCTAGCTGAATAAGGGATTGGAAATCCATCGTCTCTCTGCAAGCGCTGCGATGCTAATGCCGTGAATCTCTGAATAGGAAGAATATGCTGGCGAGACTACGTATACGACCATCACTTACGTACATTTGCCTGGTTTTGGGAATTACAGCATTTTCACATACGAGGACATGGAAGCGCAGATAGAGGACCGCGTTCATGACTTTTCCTTCAGCAATTAAAGATTTCCAATAATCTCTTAACGCAGCGGACAGAAAGTCAGATAGAAATCCACCTAGTATACTATACGTTATCCAAGCTCAATCGAGCACCAACTCGTCCAATGGAGGCCAATAAAAAAAAAAACGAATGTAACAGCAAAGCTCGCTCTAGATACCAAACTCCTGAGCCATACAGCTCTTATCTCGGCAAAACCTTCAAATTCGAACCGAGACGTCACCACGATGGACCGAGTATACTGCGTGCCAATGTCCTAGGACAAGCTTCTTTTGACAATGCCGAAAGCGTGACATACCAAATGTCTGAGATTGAAGCGCTTGATAATGTCGTGGAGGGTGTACGCGTGGCTGTCACGCTTAATGCGCACCTATACTGGGGCCAGTAGCCATGCCTCCAATCTCGAGCCGGCACGTGTGCCAAGGATGTATCTGATGATCTGGTGGAGCCGACTTGCTTGGAGCGCTATCAATCAACAGAATCCTGCTGTGAAAGAGGCCGTCCGAGGTAGAATCGAACCTGGACAACACTACCAGGAGCCTGCGCACCATGGAGTGAAGCTCTCGCCATTGGGGAACTCGAGTTCTACCTCGATGAATCTAAATCCTCTCAATGGCAGCATTCGTCAACACGCCTCACCTCCTCCAATCTGTCGTGCCACTCCTCCGACTCTCTCAATAACCTCCCGAAGCGTTCGGCACGGTGTTCCCGGAGTATACGCGGCATCCATCCTGGCTCTATCGGGATGTCATCTAGAGGCCCAAATCCCCATTCAGACATGAATCTTGGCCTGCTGGTGATCTGTATCTTCTGGGCTGCAGCTGGCTGCTGCTGCTCTTCGACAAAGATATCCCGGATTTCTCTCACCCACGTCGCTACAGGAATCTCCTGACTAATCGCAGACCGGGTGTCTGTAGGAGACACTGAAGATGAACCGTATCCCGAATCTTTCTTTACCCCGACTTTGGAGGGTATGTCCTCGGGGGTTGCCTGCGTCGCGGAAGGTTGTTTTGAGGATTGTCGCGATGCTTCCTCTGGAGCTGCGACCAATGCGGGCAGAGAAGGCCCCGGTTGAAACGCCTTCGCTTCCGGGTTCAACTGCCTGTCCGAGTGTGGACTTCCTGCCACACTTGGCCCGTTCTTGCTGACGTCCGAGGTGGGCTTGACTGCGGCCGCCAATGTCGGGCCTCCCCATCCAACACCGTACCCACCCATATTGGCAATGGATGCCGAGCCATTCACGTCCCGCGAGGCGGGGACCCCCTGCCAGACATTCTGGGACTGACCTGCCCAAGGTGTCTGCGAAGAGCCAGGCCTGGCCATGGTACCGCGTCTCATCTCCCTTTCCCTTCCCTCTTTGATTTCCCGTTCACGCTGGTAGGCGTTCCGTATGTAGGGATCAAAGGCTTCGACTTTCATCTCCAGCTTGAAGCGAGCGTGTTCTAGCTGGAGATTTTCCAACCTTTGGGCCTCGCCAAAATCTCCGGCAGCCCGTCGGTTGAGTATCTGCTCGCTGAGGAGCCTAATGTACTTGTCCTCCGTCTGCATGAGCAGAGCAAGATCGACGATGACGTTAATCCCCATGATGTGAGTCAGTGCCATGTTGACTTTGGGATAAGGGTAAGATATCTCTGTTAGGTTGCTGTTCGTGTTACGTATATGTCTTGATGCTGCGGTGACTTGATGAGCACGATGTCAAGAAATATCAGTAGTTACAATTTGAGGTCAGTATATTTATACTAGTAAGTTACCAAATGTAAGTGAGTCTGTCAGAGTCTTGGGAGAAAAAAGAAGCTGGAGTGCAGACTGCTCGTACTTCATGCTGCTGCCAAGATGGCAAGAAAGACTATATCCAAGTCAAAGGTGACCGCCGATGGAAGCCGTCGTTGGGAGTCTTCGGCTTCACGCTATTCGACGCCCTCTGGACAGTCATACCTCGCCGTCAAGGCTTTGCTTTCCGCTATGTCGAAGACGGAACCACCTAGTCCCTTTTAATACTCCTTGGCCTAAGCTACCTCAGCCTCTACGCCAGTACAGGGGTGAAAGTGAGTCCAGCCCAGGGGTGAGATGTGAATGAGTCCACGCCCATTGAACGTTCACACCACACCGCTCCGTCTTTGCTTTCTGCTATATCGAAGACGGAAGCAGGTCCTTGCCGGTAAGACTCCGAGAATTGAGCTACCCCAGCCCTCTTGGGATGAGTCGACTTACCCCCAACAACATTCGTACCTCACCGCTGTATCTTTACTTTCCGCTATGTCGAAGACAGAAGCGCCTATTACCAATGAGGCTCCTAAGCCTGAGCCACCGCAGCCTCTGCACTAATACAGGGGTATTGGTCCACAATAAATCGGTTAAGACTGTTCAATACACTCAACTCTATTATGAAATCCTCCCAACATTCTCCTAACGAGGGCCTGGAATACTCCATGGACGACTGCCAAAGCCCAATTTTCGTTACAGAGTCTTCAAGAGACTGGCCTATGTAATTGCCACGGGATAGAGCGACAAATCCTGGCATACTATACCTAAGCGATACGATCAATCTCGACCTGAATGATCACAATCCCGGATCCGGCTAATTGCACCATGTTGCAGAGAAACCACGGCTCACTGCGGTGGGATCACGCTTGGGTCTCCACAAATTATAAGCTTATACGTTGTGCACGAAAGATGTGGGTATTTCGGAGTCATGTCAAAAGTGTGAAAATAATCCCAATTATTCCATGCCGCCACGCCCATCTAATCCAATCTTGGCTACGTCTAGTCTAAGCCTCATCTTATTTCACGCAGCAAAGTGATATCCCCACGAACAAATCGTAATTTTAGGCACTAAAAGCCTTTTTCATAGGACTGAGTAAGTTACTGTAACAAACAAAGAAGTCCATCAGCGGCTCCAGAACAGATCTAGCCTTAGTATGTCGACCCGCACTACCCGTACGCGAAGATTAGCCATTCAAGCAACCTCACTCCTTCCCGGTGTGTCAGTCCGATGTAACAAGGTGACATAATATCTATATCGTACATTAATCGCCTGCAAACTACTAGAGTCCTGATAGACATGTCTTATTACACCTCAAGCAGAGACCTATCCTCGCATATGTCTACTAGCAGGCATGGCCGACGCGAATACAGCCTCAAAGGACAACGGAAGCACGACCATAAAGCCAATCATTCAGGAGCTAGTTCGGACTCAATTCTGCTTCCCTAATATCGTGCTCCTGGTAGACAAGATCATCATTGCCAGGATATCCTCTGCGAATGACTCTGAGAATGTTGAAGCGTACCGTCTTTACCTGACCGATCGAGAAAAGGGTATACAGGGTAGCCAGCCTCGTTGATCGTATCCGAACCAATAGCATACTGAGTCTGATACATGATAGCTGTACTCAAACGCAGTCTTCATAAGGAGATCAGCAGAGGTGATCTCCGTGAGGGCTCATATATCGTTCTGAAGGAGTATCGACTGGCTACTGCCCCACGTGTCAAGGGTGTTGGGAACATTCAGTACGTCATGTATACGCTTTTCCAACAGGCAATAGCTTACAGTCTGGTACAAAGGTACATTGCTATTCTAGATTTCTATGTCATAGGTGAAGAACGACGATACGAATCTACCAATGCTGATAGCCAATCCACAAGTACCTCGGACCAGCAAGCACGAGGAAGCTCAATTTTAAGTGATGAACAGCAGCAAAAGTGCGACCCTGAGCAATCTGACACTATTCACTCTCATATCTCTGTTCTTGCATCTGGCAACGACGCCATTAGAGCCTTGTCAATATCCGATAGGAGTGATACAGAGAAAGCTGATGCGTGTGAGCGCCAATCTATTGGCACTCCGTCGAGTCTCCAAGCACAGATAGTCCCGAACTCTGACAATGCCGAGAATATGTTCCATTTCCAAGTGGTTGGGACAAAGAGAAAGCGAACCTTTATTGCCTCTACGACGGAGCCTGAGAACGACACTGGAATGCGCTCACCGTCAAGTAAATTACAAAATCAGAACCAATGCGATCATACTTCCGGTGGAGATCTTACAACTGCTGCCTTGCGTCAGACAGAATCCCCTTGGGCTCGTAAGGCAAAGGCAGCAGGTACTCCCCTTCAGCCAATTGAGCGTCCTCTTCGACTATACACACTAGCTTCCGTGACGGGAGTGAATCGTTCTCGCAACAAAGTGGTGGATGTTTTGGCTATGGTCGAGTCCGTCGATGATTCGACTGTGAAGCCCGCTCACTTACCACTCAAACGCGACATCCGAATAATAGACGGCAGTACGAATACACCAATCACGATCAGTATCTTTGTCGATCCTGTAGACTGTATCCCATCGATTGGTGACGTTGTACTTTTCCGCAATCTGGTTACCCATGATTGGAAGCAAGGTGCGCTCAACGCATACCCGAAATACTGCGACGGTAAAGATTGGTATATACTAGATCTTGAAGGCCGGGGTCATGCATTGGAAGACCTTAAAGCTAAGATCCTTGCCACTGAGCAGGAACGCCGCAGGTCAGTCAACGTAGGAGCAACGACTTAGGCGAAAAAAGAGAATTGGAAGCAGCCATATTACAGCCGGGACTGCAATGACACTGATCTCATTCATTTTCAGCACATCAAGGAGGTGCATGAGCTGGGCCTTTTCAATAGAACAGACAGTGTTTGCCCGAATGACTGTACCACAGTAGTTTAACCAGATAAATCTACGCTGAGAACCGTATCCTTTGACCATCTTGCGTGTCTTAGGAGAGAATTGTGGAGCTTCACTGGCAAAGGATCCTGACGCAATGAGGAGTACCCGGTGTGATGTTCCTTCCCAATCACCGAAGGGTCTTAGAGCTGTGTAGGTGCACAAATCGTGTCAAATTGACATTTGGATATAGGGTTTTGAATTTGCGAGGAGTCTTGGGTATCAGATTGAGGTTGTGCGAGAACTTCGGGTTGGAATGACATGAAATCCTGGTATTGAAGCCTTACACATGCCTTTACTCAATCATACCATCTATATCTCCGGTTCATTCGTCTCCAGAATTTAACCCGTGTCTCGTTCTCTTTCCGAACTCTTGCAAATTCTCAATAGCCTCATTCTACTGTTTGATCATTAATCAACAAAGCCTCGCAAGTGAAACCATTGATCCAAGCCTGCCAGGTTTGGCCACGCATTCACATCGCAATGCCTTCGAGGAAGAAGTGACTGTTCAGGAAAATACTAGTTAACGTCCCTTCCCAGCCAGCACCCTTCATACTTCATATATATATATATATATATATATATAACATAGTCCGAGTGCGTATAGCTTCATACGTTTTCGACTTTTGTAACTGATGATGTCGGCGACACCGGACGGGATGGAGACGAACGTACCACTCGCCATGTCTCGAGATCCCTGGTCACGAGGGCTATATTATCGTTGGTTTTGGACAAAAGCCAGAAACCCGAATTCTACGAGAAATGTAAAGCCGTGATTAAGATCCAATGCGAAGAAATTTTAGATTGATGCAGTCGAGGAAGGCACGCCCCAAACAAAGATACGTTCATGCTATAGTCAATCTCGTAGAAAATGTTTTACGCTTCAATCTTCACAGTCGCAACATGCTCTCGAGTACGAAATACCTGGCCGCCTGTGACAAGGGCAGGTCGTTGGTTGACAAATTGAACTCCTCAGAAGCCACAAATCCGGCTTTTCCGTCCCTGGACTCCTCCTATTTGCTGGAGGAAAACAAACTTCGGCGACATGTGCCACAAGAGATGACCGATGCCCTGGCCCAATTTGGAATTGTCGAGTATGTCGAGGCCGTGCCAGTGGTCATGAAAGGGGCAGACCCCATCTATTTGAATTGGTTTGACGCGAGGAATGGGGTCGTCATCGCCAATATGAACGACAAGCCGAAGGATAAGGCCCCAGATGACGAGAGACTCTTTCCATCGGAGATCATTTGGCAGAGCTGGTGCCGGGTTGCGCATCGCCAGTCGATCCCAGTGTCAAAATTGCGGGTCATCGTCCGCCTTGTTGTCGTCAACGACGCCTCTAGGAGGGTCATCAAGGAGACCCTGCTGCACTCATCATGCACAAGAGAAGAGTCGACCCACTTCGAGTACACCGATGGTGTACCAGGGCTTCTATGCGTTGCTGGGAAGCGTTAATGGCGCCAGCTCGATGAGAATGCTCATCGAACACAAAGAGGCTCTCGGCTTTCTTTCGGACGGTCGAACGAGTCGTGGTCTTGAGAAAGGAAACGCCGGCCGAGATTGATCTCCCGAGCCAGACCTTCATGATTCTCTTGTCCAGCAAACGCGGTGTCCAGTCGGACGACAAGGCATTAGAAACATAGGATTGCCGGTCACAGCAATACCTATTCCTTAATGGCGCTGGAGCGGGAGACGGACCCCGTCTTCGGTGCCGATGAGCATCCTACCACCAGAACTCTCTCGAGAGCTGCGAGCATACAAAACCGTAAAGGCGAAGGCGGTCTTCGGACGTACGGCGGCCTGTAACAGACCGGGGGTTTGGCGGTTAGCCCATGCGAAGCAGCTTGAGGACGGATTGTTCCCCGGGTGTTTAGGGGTAGCGGTCACACTACCACTCACCATCGTTCTCGGAGGCAAAAATCCGACCCTGCACCTCCACGCGGTGCCTCTGGGATGCCACTCACTCGTCACGAGTGGTAGCCAAGCAGGGCGGTATCCTCCAAGACATAAGCAAAGACAAGAAAGCAGGAAGAGGAAAACAAGCAAATCAAACACAAACGCGAAAAGTGTTCCTTCCCAAATCTCTCGGTACATCGGTTCCCACAAGCCTGCAAGCGATGTGCACAACGTTTTTTACTTGCTTTCCGGACAATAGGAGCATGACTAAGCGATCTCATAGCGAATGCGACTCGACATAGAAATGTGCGTGTGAAATCGGCTTATGTTGTATTGCCAGGCGGTCTGTACTCTCGGTTAACTTTACAAAACGAAGACGCTAATCTAGTCATACAGTAAGTAACGCTAGCTCAATCTTTCTGTGACTCATCAATTTATATTTAAATAAATAGATTCGGCCTAAGAAATTGTCGACACATCAAAGGTCAGCCCGTCTACGTCAAAGTCTCGATTACTGTCCTATCACATCTTGAGCGCGTGTGCCCAATACTCCTACCCTTGATGCCATGGATTCCTCAGACATCTCAAGCAACCAATGTGATCATCCTATAGCGACCAGTCGCTCATCTAGAGACGCCTGGGATTACTGGAGGTGCTTGGTCACGCCGGAACCAATCTCTAACGGTCTTCGAGAAATGATACGCCTAGATCTTCGAAAGCAGTGGTATTCAGATCGGCTGAATGAATTTCGGTTCTGGACCCATACAAATTGGGCGAGGGTGGATTCCGAAAAGATCCTTCTCGATAGCGACCTAAGCAATATAGATTCTCCAAGGAAAGCGACTTTCTTCTGCAATAGACCGTCCGCATTCTATTGGCTTCAAGGTATTCAAGAGGTTGCGTGCGGTGAAAGGTTTATCACACCCACGTATGTCTTTGCGACCATTTTCGGCGAGTGGTACAGGCAATATGATTCTCAGCCTAATATTGAGTTTGGGCATTCTTTAGCCAATCCGGTCCGAGTGACGGAGCGTGGTCCGGCAACAATACGCGGAGTTGTCGAGGCACATATTCCTCTACTCGAAAAGGCGAAGAGCATCCTGTACGAGGTTGACCAAGAGGGATCTTCTCCCACCTTTATTCCGCGACTGAGAGCTGGCAATTACAGAATTCACCCGCTCTATAAGGCGTTGATCTTAATGGTCGATCGCAATGAGCTACGAGACCGCATGGCAGAGTTCAGGAGACCCGATCGCTATATCAGACTTCAAGACATTGCACATTTTCAAAGCATAATAATCGCTCGTACCGGAGCAGAAGACCAATTGAGCGCTCCCATCTCCTTCGAGAGCCTGCACAGTAAGGCTCTTCCTTTAGACAGGATCGACTTTGACGGCGAACCGAACGTCGACGTGATCCGGGTACCTCTACCAGACGCCGTTCGCTTCGTCATCGACTTGGAAAAGCGAGAGGACTTTGCCGCCCATGGAGAGAAGACGACGATGCCAACGATCGACCGGTGTATAAGTGAAACGTGCAGAAAAGTGTTCGCTGAGGCTGGAGGGTTTTGTGACAGCCAGGACACATGGGCAGATGAGCACATCGCCGCTGCCGAAAAACACGGTTACGAACATTGCGCTCACACTGCACGTTCCATTCGCCGGGTCCAAGCACAAATGCAAGGCGAAGTCTACATGGACTTATCACCTGTGTGGTTCGCTTCACACTGGATAGATTACGAAGGTGAATTGGGAGAGCAGTTCCAGGAACCTTTGACTTCGACGAATTCGGGACAGTCCCCTTAGCCACAATTGCCACGGTTACGGGGTGGCTGCGCCTACTTGGCTTTTGTCAACATGAGGCTATACACTCATGTGCTTACTTATCTTCCTGTCGCTGTCGCTGGCGCTGTTACCATACGCATATGCGACGGAACAATTACGTGCGCGCGCCTGGAAAACGTCTTGTTCCAACATACCGCCCACTCCTACCTACAACAACGAATTGAACAACTTATCAGCTAACCAGCTTACATCCTCCTTCCTAGACTCCATCAACTTCGCCTCCTTCTTCTCGTACTCACCTCCTTATCGGCTACACGCTTCTCCCAGGCCTCGATCTGCGTCCGCCCTATCTTATTTCGCCTTGCGACTCTCACCTCTTTATCTTCTTAGGTTCCATAGCCTTTCTAGCCGCTATCGACCGTACTATAGGAGTAGAATTTAGCTGTGAAGGATGGTCTACAAGTGCTCGTTGCTAGCTGAGCCGGGCCGGCTACGCGAGTGATGGTACAGGTGGAGGTAGTTGCTGAGGAGAAGATTGTAGTACGGAAAGTCATCGATATAAGGGAAATCAGAAAGAGACGGCTCTGATACCAACGGGCTAGTAGGCTGACAAGTTGCTCAGTCTATTACTAGTGTTCATTCTCATCCGCCGTGAGCAGTCAATCCTACCAGCTCCTCAACAAGCTATTCGAAACTAATAACGCCGAGCTCCGAAAAGGAAGCCACACCAACCTAACATCACAATAAGCTGTCGAGCAAGCAATAAGGGCTCCTACCGCCGTCGGCACCATCGCGCAGAGAAGCGAACGATGCACGTCATGAAACCCCAAATATTAGATTCCCGAAAACCACAGCAGATGTACTAGATATTGATCTGATACAAGAAACAACACAGCGTAGCCTCAACCTGAGTTTCTGTGTAAAAGCTTGGGGCCCAAGTCATATTAAGTACGTCACTTTCGATAAATTGCAAAAAATACCACACTCACATGGTAAAGTACGTACCAAAGGTCCACCCCTAGGAAATCATACTTTGAAACGCTTGGAGTATCTATCATTGATGCTTCATGGCCATCGATATCTGGGAGGTCTAGGGGGCTCTTGCCTATGGAGGCTGTCGTGCGGGGGGATGATGTTTGGGATGTTTAGGGGGCTGATGTTTGGGGGGCTGCTGTGTACGGGCGGGAGCGTGATGCAGGGGGGCTTGATGCCCCTAGAGATTGGGGACCTTTGGTCGTCCACCATGTGATGTGAGTGTGGTATTCCTGCATTTGGGGTGTAGTAGGTTTGCAATTTTCCCAGGAAAGTGTGGTAGTTTTTGCAATTTGCCGCGTTACTTTTAGCGTCAGATGTGGGACGGTAGTGCAGATAGACGAAAGCAATGCATGCATGCCACCCATGGACGACAAAGAAGAGCTTGGCGATTGCGTTGAGGTTTGAAGTTAGCATTATGTTTCCACATTGCATGTGCTTTATACAGGTGATAGTCCTTCATGGATCCATCCATCCCAGTCCCAAAAGCGCGATCCCAGAAACCCGAATCTTCCTCAACCGAAATGCTCGCCAGGCGCAAGAACCTTGTAAGGACACGCCTTCCAATCGCAGCCCTGCACTCAGAACATGAGCTTCAATCTCTTCTTGTCGTTACATGCATGGGAGACTACTCACCTCTTTATAAACTCTAGTTCCCCACCACTGTAAATTGTCAAGCCAATCCCATCCGGGGTACAGAAAACAGAAGAATACCACGACGACGCCGAAGGCGAGGCCCGAGTCGAGCGCTGCGGAGAGCGTCATGGTGTATTTGCCCCACCAGGCTGGAGCACGGCGGCGGAGGTACGAGTTGAAGAGATAGCATACGAGGGCCCAGACTGAGAAGTTTAATCCAGTCTAGATGATCAGAGCGTCAGTATGCGGGATAAAACAGGTGAGACGGATGTGCGGGAGTCATCGTGGGAGCAAGTAAGGCAAAGGACGGCGGACTCACAGCAGGTGGTATCCAGCTCAGGCTACCGAATAGGACCGGCAGATTAATCTTCCTCCACACACTTCCACTTGAAGTCTTGCGTCCGATCAGCCATACAATAATCGGAGCCACGAACCCAACAAGAAACGCCCAGACCAGTGGCCGATACAGAGCGCCCTCCCCAAAGAAGCGCTGCGGTCCAACGACACCCCACAGAATACTGCCGTTGAAGTGTACGCGAGCTAAGGGGCAGCTGAAACCATTGATAGCCTCTGGGGTGCAGATGTTTGGTATGTAATTGAACATCCAGTTCAATACCCCAATCTGGGTGACGCTGGAGACGAGGGTGGCGGCCATTTGGACCTTGAAAAGGAGCTTTGGAGGTATTTTCATATAGTGGCCCAATTTAAGGTCTGAGGAGAACTTGATACCTTGCGCTGAGCTGATGTAGCAATATGTGACGAATACCTACGAGGTCAGTCTCGGCGGTCTCGACCGACATTTTGGGGGAGTGCTAACCATATTTGCAACTGGTCTCCCTGGAAATACATAACCACAGATGAGTTGACAGATGAGATAGAGGCTACTATGCTGGTTTGTTATTGCCATGACGATGCCGACAGGGATGAACATGACAGCCGTGATGCTGAGCGCAAGAAGTAGGCCATACCAAGGCAGGTAAACTGGATAGTATTCTACAACAAATATACCAATGACTAGCATGGCCACGAAGGTTCCGAGATACCAGCTCATGGGTGCGTCCTCGTATCGGCGCATTAGCCGGGAATGGATATCCTCATTAAACATGTTGGCACTCAGATCTGGCTCTGCCATCGAAATAGCAGTCTTACTGCTGCTTTCAGAGCCCAAACCACTACCACGGCTGTCTTCTTGCGCGCATCGTTGATACTCCAACTTACCCTCGCCACGCTCGTGAGCAAAGGATCGTTGTGATTGTTGCAAGATGTCACGACCATGCCAGCAGACGGTGTGGGTGACCAAGGCGGAAAGACTAGCAAATTGCACGGCGTACGATAGAGCGTAAGTAATGGGCAGGTAGACCTTGCTGTACTTGCTGTATGCTTCGTGATCAAAACGGTAATCTGGGGTGAGTATTCTGCTAACGTCGTAGGGTTTGCCTGTGTCATCGAAGACCGAAGAGGAGATGATAGGCATGAACGAAGAATACAGAGTATTACGATAGTCTGTATAGAGTCAAATGAGGTCCTGGGAATGCGAATGAGAGAGACAAACACATTATGGGTGCAATGATCCACATCACGACCACGAGGCCCCCAACGACATTGGCCGCCGCCCAGAAAGGTGTGAGGAGCGGCGATCCGATATAGGCGATTTGGGCCCAATCGAAGGTCATTGGAGAAAGTCCTAGGCCAGACGTGACGCCGAACTAGGCTCGTCAGCAACGGGCTGAATATCAAACGTGGGATGATATACCAAATTCGAGACAACAACATTCTTGGGAGCAAACCAAGTGACAATGCTGAAATAGCTCAATGCAGGCATCAGAAGCCCGGGCAGAAAATACCAAGCAAATGCCCCAGTCCAAACCAGTAAGAAAAACTTCCATCTCGAGATGAGCCACCCATTGGCAGATTTATTTTCAGAGCTGTGCATCGTAGTGAACATAGCTGTAGACATAAGCGTACCAGGCCAGATCATGCTAGGTGGTCTAACGAGATATCTGCGTGTGAGACCAGCAAAAGAGTAGCCGAGGATCTGAGTAGAAATGGTAAGCAGAAGTTGATATATGATGCTCGGATCTTGACCATAGAATTTAGATTGCTCAACGATAACATCAGTGGCAAACGCAAATCCAAAAGATACATTACTACTGATGTATACACAGGCATGCTCTTTTCCATTCCAATTTCCTTGAGCAAGCCAAAGTCTAAATCTTTGCCCACTTGAGAAGCTGGCAGTAGAACTCTGTGCTTTAGCTCGTTGAATCAAGACACCATCTTCGAAGACCTCTGCAGGGTCGTTCGTACGCTTCAATGACCTATCCCACAGCCTGCCCAGGGGATGTACAACAACCAGCGCAATGACTGGAGTGATGGCAACACTAGGATAGCGAAGGGAAAAGAATAGATTGGTCGCTGAGCCTAGAAATGCGCACAGTAGAGATAATATCCACATTCGAGGCGTATTGATAGAAGCCGAGGTATCATCAGTGGCAGCTACTGAAGCTCGTACTTGGGGATCCAGTAGATTATCCGAAGGATCAGGTCTCCCATCATCGTCGATGCTGATTACCTCGTCGTCCTCATCCTCGTCGTTGCTTGTAAATAAAGGTAAGCGACCGCCAATGTGGCCTCCTTGTCCAGCAGGATGGCCGGACTCGGCAGTCAACATTGAACTAGAGCTTCCCAGACTTGCCCTCCGGACTCTGTTCTTCGAATGGGACGCACCATGGTTTCTACGTCGCTTGGACCCAAAGCTTGCGGATGATGTGACACGATCAACGTTCGTGTCTTTCCGTGTGTCCCTCTTGCGGACATCATTGGCAGCAGTCTCAGAGACATTTGACAGGAAAGTCTCTGAACTTGACCCTGGCGCTCGACGTAGTAAAGCCCCATATGAAGTCGATCCCTCGGCTGCACTAGATCCTCCAAGGAGTGCCTTCGTAGACATGAATGTGATTACCTGCTGCAACAATCCAGACCTAGCTTCTCTATCCTGCTCCGCTGAATCGTGGTCGTCCCCAAGACGATGATCCCGAAGCAATGACACGCCAGTGCCTGGCTGAACGTCGTCTCCAAAGTCATTTTTGCAGCCCAAGGAGTCCGTGGTCCAGTCAATTAGTTCCAGACTATCACAGAATTCCTCTGCTTGGATTAAATTGCGAGATGGGCTTCTTGGGGTCATTCGGCAGGGAAGAACGGAGTGTGCTTGTCATCAGTCTCATGTGCGCGATCGGTAACCACATGAGTAGAATCCTTGCATCCAGTCCCCCATCGAAAATCGTTCGAGTTAAAACAATGGCACGGACTAGCTGGAGACCCACCTGTCCTCACCAGGCCATAAGACGAGATACTCGAGATATTGTGGGTTCCGTACTCCGTAGGAGATCGAAGGGAGATCCATATGCAGCTAAATTAGCGTGCTTCTGGCAAAACCTCGGCCTCGCCAAGCCCCAGCTCAGCCTCATCCTCATAATCCTACTGCTCCCTCACGGCAACAACAGCTAGGCAATCCTCCCTTCCCACAGGCATGACGCCGCAAAGGAGGATCCTTCACGCTCAAATGCCTCAAATACCACACCCTCCCTCCCTCCTCCCCCCTCTCTCTCCTCCACCCCCCCACCCAAAACCATCCACCAAGCCCCTCCACCATCCTCCCCCTTGAAACCATGGCACCAAACTACAGCAGCTTCTCCAGCAATGACCCTCCCTCTTTCCCCTCCTTCGGACTCGCCTGGCTCATGATAAAGGGCATGCTTTTCCTGATCTGCGTCATGGCCATCATAGTCAGCATCCTCGCCGGAACGTTCTTTCTCGTCAGGTTCATGTGGCTCTATTCACCAATGTATTATCGAGAGGGGAGGAAGTGGTATGCTGCCAGGAAGGGAAGAAGAGTGGGATGGACTGAGCAGACCGAGTTGGAGCCGTTGGAGGGTGGTGTGGATGGGGAGGGGGAAGAATGGGATGGGGATAGGGATACGCTTTGTGATGGTGGGGAGGAGGGGAAGGTGGTCATTTGAGGACTTGGATGTGGGTGTGATGGATGAGGAGCATGGAATCGCGTAAATTCATTAGCAAGGGGTGCATTTCGTTGGAGATTTAGAATATAGGTACGATGGCGTTATCTTCGTCCTCGACATCCGCTTGCGTGATCATTTTGCCTCCTTCTTGGGGATCCCCAGTTCCAATAGCGCCGTGCTTTGCGCTTCCGTTGACGTCCTCATGGCTTCCACCCGGGACTGCGTCGTCCATAATGACATCGACGATTCTCTCACAGCCTCTTCTCACGCCATCATCGTCTATTTGCAGGTGCAATTCGCGTATTACAGGATATGTCCCTCCGTCTTTGACCAGCCGTCTTCCCTCCACTCCACCCCGAGTAGCTAACAGCCACAGCGTCTCCAGATGGATCTTCAAAACTTTCGGATCTCGCTCCTGCTGACGTTCCTCTGTCAAATATTGGCACTCCTCCGGTAGACAGTCCATTTCCTCCTCGCTCAGGCCTTCTTGATTTGAGCTGCACAGCGGAAGTAAGAGGGGCGGGAGCATGGAGTGCGCGGGCTGAAGAAGGTAAGGGATATCGGCGTGGGAGAAGGCGATGTTCTTGAGTAGGGAAGCGGTGCCAAGACGGCGGACGGCGGAGGCGTGGGTTGTATGCGGGAGGAAAAGGGTTAGGGGATCAAGAGGGTTATGTGGCGGAGGTGTGGTAAGGTATGTGACGAACGTGGGAAACTGAAGAGAGAATGCATTAATTAGGGTTCTGGGATCTATAGTAGAAGGGGTACTTTCACACCTTCGCTAGGTCTGCAAACATATAAGCCAGATAGTCGTACGTAGCGTCTTTGTTCCACCTTTTGTCGGCGCCACGATTGAATAGCTCGATCAATTGCGTTATAGCCCGCTTCGAGGGTGTAAGATCCGCCACTTTAGATCTTTCGAGCACGATTAGACGCTCGAATGCAGGGGATTTGGAGAGGTTGGCCAGCAGCATTGAGAGGTCATCCGCGGTTGGCTCCTTTGGACTCTAAGCTTCATCAGCCATGCGATCTAAATTGGATGATCACAAGGTTGACTGACATACTGTTACACGTCCTAGTATCGTCTCAAGGAAAGCATCGTCTTCGGCCAAAAGCTTGAGCACATCTCCATCTCGAGATATATTGATGAGGATTGTCAAGGCATTCTTCGCTATCGGCTGGTGCCCTGAAATCAGCTGTGGTTTCTTTGCAAGTCTCTACAATTGCTCGTCAAAGCCGCAAGCCGTCTGCGTTTCATATACATTGACGTTATTTGCGATGGGCCAACTCACGAGATAGTCTCTGATGAGCAACTTCAAATCCTTGACCGGCTTCAGCTGATCGACTTTGAAGATCTCCGGTTGCGCCTTCGAGAATGGCACCAGATTCTCGGTTGCTGAGAATCCATGAGTATCATTGTTTCATGACTGGAGCGCTGGCTGAGGGTCCGAGGCGTACCGATTTGTCGAATTTGGGTATTTCCATGATGGAGGAACCCAACGAGCTGTAGGGTGTCAGTCAAGCTTGCGCAACAATTATGACAAGGTGAGCAGACCTCCTCAAGTTCGGTCGGCATGGCAAATGATCGTTGACATTACTGGACGTTTGGAAATATAAGTGCGGCGTTTGAATTGGGCTATTAACGCCCGTGCGACTAAGGGAACCAATCAACTGGCAGGAAACTAGCGAACAGCTCTCTGACAGATCTATTTATAGAACAAGGTACTCTCCACCAACAGCTTTCGACGAGGACGCGATGAAACAGGAGCAATGCAGGGCAAAGCATCCACCGTATTGCATCGCAACTCATGCGCTGACCCAAGTGTTCTCAATGGTATTAAGGCTGAGTGATGGCATGCTAACCTCGTCCAATGGGCACTGCGGAGGATTCACAGCCATTCCTCGACGGTTTCACGCGCCGCTCCCACCAATCCCGAAGGCGTCAGCCTTCGTTTCATGCCAATCTCACATCATAAGAGGTCAAGTAGCCAGATCCCACACATTCACAATGTTCAAGACTCTCTATACATATATGTTGTCATCTCACTCTCTTTATCCTCTCCAACATGATTGATTCGCAGTCCCTGCACCGTCGCTACCTGACCTACCTCCTGCTCTTCTACTGCGTCGCCATAACCTTCTACTGCTGGTTCCCCCTCCTCTCCTCCGCCCGCGACCGCTTCTCCATCCTCCGCCAAACCCCCCTCGCTCCCTCCCACCAAAACACCACCTCCCCCCAAAATGCCTCCACCCCCAACTTCCCCCACAGGATCTGGCAAACGGCACGCGACAACCTCCCAACCCTCACCCCAGACACCCAAATGTCCATCCAGACCTGGATGGACAAGAACCCCTCCCACATCTACACCCTCATAACCGCCGCCCGCGGCCTCACCTACGTCCGCGAAAACTACGCCCACCGCCCCGCCCTCGTCGACGACTTCCTCGCCCTCCAAGACCCCGTGCTCCGCGCAGACTTGGTCCGATATCTGGTCGTCCTCCACGACGGCGGCATCTACACAGACCTCGACACCATCTGCCTCCAACCCATCTCTTCCTGGATCCCCCCCAAATACAACAGAGCCGACGTCGGCCTGATCCTCGGCATCGAAGGCGACGCCCTAGGCGGCGACATCATCCCCGGATTCAGCCATCCGGTTCAATTCGCCACATGGACCATGGCCGCCAAACCAGGCCATTTCATGATCGAATCGATCATCGACCGCGTCCTGACCCAACTACACATCCTAGCCGAGTCCCAAAACACAACCATAGCCGGCGTCGAAGCCAACTACATGGACGTCATGGACACGACCGGCCCCGGCGTCTTCGCTGAAAGTATCTACGCCGGATTGAGCCAGATCGCAAACTCCACAATCACAAGTGCGAATTTGACGGGGATGACGGAACCGAGGCTGTTTGGCGACGTGTTGATCTTGCCGATTACGAGTTTTGGCGCGGGGCTGCCGCATAGCAATGCGGGGAATATAGACGATGAGGCGGCGTTGGTGCAGCATCTGTTTGCGGGGTCGTGGAAGGGCGATCATCCGTTGGAGGAGTCGCCGGAGGCGGATGGAGAGAGTCTTGGAGAGGAGACGCCTGAAGCTGAGGCGGATGAAGAGAGTCTTGAGGAGGAGTCCACTGAGACTGAGACTGATGAAGGAAATCTTAGCGAAGAATCCTTGGAGACTGTCAAAGACCATCTCGAAGACGATTCAAAAGAAATGAAAGTAAGCAGCCGGAAACGGAGACGAAGAGATCTATCTACGAAGTTTTGAAACGGTTTCCTCTACATACTTCCTTTTTTAACTCTTCACATAGAATATAAGCGCAAAATACCATCGATTTACCGTTTCACATAACCCCGTCAAGAGAACCGCACTCTACGCTTGCTACTACAACAACAGCAACAGCAAGCACCGGCCATGACAGCTAACTTTTCTCATCCGATCATATCAATCACAAACATCAGATTCACATCCTACATATCTACATATCAACACATCCCACACCCCATCACACCATACACATCCCATCCCATCACACAACCTTCAACCCCCCTACATCCCAAGAACCCCCCACTCAGCAACCGTACACCCCGTCGCATTCTCCGCCCCATCCGCCCTACTCCCCTGCACCCTCAGCGTCGCAAACCGTCCACTCCACACCCCACTCCCCAATTCCACACTCGTAGTATTACTCATGTACGGTACAACCATACTACTCTCCGTCTTATTATACGGCGCCGAAACCTCCACTGCCGTCTGCACAGTTGCGATCACAGCAGTGCCATCTTCAAACGAAGAACTATTATGCAAAAACACGGTAAAATTCACCGGCGGATTCTGTCCCCAATCGAAATAGAGCGTTGAGAGCGGATAGAAGGGTGGGGCGGGTAGTGTGATTGTGAGGGTTGAGGCGGGGAGTGCGAGTGCGGGCTGCCATTTTGTGGAGGGGGCGCCGTCGTTGGCGGAGAGGGGGAATTGGCCGGGGAGGTGGGGGTCG
>JAABUP010000306.1_pt1 | contig 111309 bp, 104 predicted proteins | sample 5559201 | NCBI WGS metagenome assembly JAABUP01 (sample SAMN10711887, study PRJNA513373) | rock metagenome | isolation source: Antarctica rocks | place: Antarctica
CAGGGCTGCTCCCACCCTCCCCGGCACCACCCGGATCAGGCTGCCCCCAGCTCCACCGTCCTGCTGCGACAGGATCAGCGGCGAAGGTCTCTCACCTCCACTCGAACCTCAGCGCCTCACGGCGCACCCATGAGCTTCGACACACGGGTAACACCCTCGCCGCTGCCACCGGCGCGAGCACGCGCGAACTGATGGCGCGGATGGGTCACTCCTCGATACGCGCGGCATTGATCTATCAGCATGCGACCAAGGACCGTGACGCCGCGATCGCGACGCCTTTGTCGGCGTTGGCGGCTGCTGTCCATCCGGCTTTGTCGGCTCGGTCGTGAACATCGTTTCGGATGGCGACTTATGACGGTGGACATGCTGCGGGCCTGGTAGGGGCCAGGGACCAGCCCATCTGGCTGAAGAGCCTGGCGGCGCTCCTGACGATTGCCGTCAGCATAGGCGCTTCGGCCGGGAGCCGGAGGACGACTCACCTGGCCAACGAGGGTGGGATCGCGGCCGGTCACCGACAGATGAATGCCCCTACGTCGCCGGATGAGACGAAAGCGCCGTCTCTGTTGATGATCTGCTGCACTTCCTGTCGTACCCCGTCGACGATCTCGTGCCATGGGCGGCCAACTCCGGCTTGGTAGCGATCCGCGACGCTTGCCACGTAGTCGGCTACGACCGCAGCGTCAGTGATGATCACTTTGCCGACTCCGACGGGCCGCTGGCAGCGGACCTCGCTGAACGCAACCTGAAGTGGCGCTGCCCCATTCTCCAACGAGAACGCTTCGGCGGCCCAGTCGACCATACGCCAACCGGGTGAGCTCCTACCAACGATCTGTTCGACCAGGGCTCGCACCGACGCGATGTGCCCGACGCCGTTGGTCACCACAACGCAGACTCCGCCTCTGGCCATCACCCGCCGCAGCTCACGGGCAGCCGCCTGCCGGTCGGGCACGTGGTAAAGCATGTGCGGCGCCAGAACAGCGTCGAACCTGCCGGAAGGAAACGGGAGAGCCACGGCATCAGCGCACGCCAGCGACGGATGAGTTGAGGCCTCGAGCATTCCCAGCGACAGGTCGCAACCGACAGCACTTACCCGGCGATCCGCGAGCGCAGCGAGATAGAGGCCGTTGCCACAGCCGACGTCAAGCACCATGGATCCTTGCGCCAGGTCAGCGAGGTCCAGCACCCAGCCGATGGCATCGAACGCTGGCTCCTGGTGCTGCCACAGACGTTGGCGGGCTCGCAGGTTGTGGTCATTTCCGTATTGACAGTCCCGATCCAACGTCACCAGCTCCAAATTGCTTCACCTCCACGTCGCCGTCGCGCTTGAATTCAATTACCTACTAACGCCAACACTTCCTGCCGAGGTCGGTCCCCTCAGCTGGTGTCGCGCCGCGAACACCCTGGCTCCTGCTGGGTCTTCGCCGCGGTGATCGTTTCAACGCGGCGCCGGTTGATCGCGATCTCGGGAGAGTCGATCCGAGGTCGCCGGCGCAACGGTGCAGAAGACGTCCTCAACTCGGATCGTATCGGGCACGCAGCGGGCACGCGAAGATCAAATAAACCATGGAGAGTGCGACGAGAGTTCTGAAATAAGCTCCTGACCTGGCCTTATACATGGAGCGGGTGACGAGAATCGAACTCGCACTGTCAGCTTGGGAAGCTGATGTTCTGCCATTGAACTACACCCGCGCGCGGCCACGATGTTACCCGGTCTGGTTGCTTGACTCCGCGCTCTCGGGCCGCAGCTCGGCCACGATCAGTTGATGGTGAGAGGCTTGCTGGCCAGCTCGGTGGTAGCGCCGTCCGGGGCTAGGCGGAACAGCGTGACCGTATGCGCGCCTCGCGCAATCCCGTTGGTGAGACCGGCACTTCCCTCGGCGTAGCACCCGTCCAGATGGCTTACCGCGAGCAGGGCCTCGGTGGCGGTGACCGGGATGCCGCCGCGAGTGGTGATCTGCCGATGCCCGTCCGGCCCCACCGTCACCCCCGAAATATCAAGATAGAGCCCGTACGCGTCGCCCGCCGGACCGGTGACCGCAAAGGTGACGTTGCCCCCAGCGGCAACGGTTGCGTCCCGAAGCGAGAAGGTTGCCTGCGAGCAGGAAACTGGCACCCTCGGGGTGCTCTTTGCGCCGGTCAGGGACCGGCCCACCGCGAGGACGGCGAGGATCGCGAGCAGGCCCACCACGAACCGGCGCTTTGGCCGGAACAGCCCCCGCCGATCGGGATCCTCTTCCTGCGCTGGCAGCTGCCAGCGGCGCCCGGGCTCGGACGGGGGTTCGCTCACCTCAGTGCTGCTGCTCCGCGCCGGCCCCGCCGCTGCCCACCAGCGAGCGGGCCAGGATCTGGGTCACGTCCAGCACCTCGACCCCATCCCGGGCGGCGCCCTCCTGCTTCTTCGCGGTGACGGCGTCGGAGAGCATCACCATGCAGAACGGGCAGGCGGTGGACACGATGTCTGGGTCCAACGCCAGCGCCTCATCGACGCGTTCCACGTTGATCCTCTTGCCGATCTTCTCTTCCATCCACATCCGTGCGCCGCCGGCGCCGCAGCAGAACCCGCGTTCCTTGCAGCGGTGCATTTCTTGCTGGCGCAGCCCCATCACGGCCGAGAGCACCTCTCGCGGCGGCGTGTAGACCTTGTTGTGCCGCCCGAGGTAGCACGGGTCGTGGTAGGTGACCAGGCCTTCGACCGGCGTGACGGGAGTCAGCGCGCCGGTTTCCAGCAGATGCGCGAGTAGCTGGGTGTGGTGCATTACTTCGTAGTTGCCGCCGTACTGCGGGTATTCACGCGATAACGTGTTGAAGCAGTGCGGGCAGGTGGCCACGATCTTCTTGGTGTCCGCGCCGATACTATTGAGCGTTTCCACGTTCGCGCTGGCCTGCCCGAAAAACACATACTCGGCGCCGAGGCGGCGAGCCGGGTCCCCCGTGCACGATTCGCCGTCGCCGAGCACCGCGAACTCCACCCCGGCGGTGTGCAGCAGTTCGGCGAAGGCCTTGGTCACCTTCTTCGAACGATCCTCGATCGCGCCGGCGCAGCCGACCCAGAACAGGTACTCCACGTCGTCGGGGATCTTCTGGCCAGCGGGAATGACCCGAACGTCGAAGCCGACCTCGCTGATCCAGTCATTGCGTGTGCGCGGCGAAACCCCCCACGGGTTGCCGTTGTTCTCGATGTTGCGCAGCATCACGCCAGCCTCGCTGGGGAACGCCGACTCGATCAGCACCTGGTAGCGGCGCATGTCCACGATATGGTCGATGTGCTCGATGTCTACCGGACATTGTTCGACGCACGCGCCGCACATTGTGCAGGACCACAACACGTCCGGGTCGATCACCCCGCCGGAATCGAGGGGCGCCACCAGCGGCCGCTCCGCCAACGCCTTGACCTCAGCGGAGAGCCCGTCGCGCTTGCCCTCGGTGGTGAGCAGGTACGGCGCCTTCGCGAAGGCATGGTCGCGCAGGTCGGTGATCAGCAGTTTGGGCGACAGCGGCTTGCCGGTGTTCCAGGCGGGGCATTGGCTTTGGCAGCGGCCGCACTCGGTGCACGTCGCAAAATCCAGCATCCCCTTCCAGGTGAAGTCCTCGATCTTCCCGACGCCGAACACGTCGTCCTCGCCGGGGTCCTCGAAGTTGATCGGCTTGCCGGCCGAGGTCATCGGCAGCAGCGGGCCCATCGCGTTGGGCCGGCGCGAGAACGACACATTCAGCGGCGCCAGGAAGATGTGCAGGTGTTTGGAGTAGACCACCAGGACCAGGAACCCCAGCACGACGGCGAGCTGCAGCTCGATGAACAGCGTCTCGACCCAGAAGTTGTAGGCGCCGGTCCCCAGCGCCTTCGCCACCCCAAAGGAGAAGAACGCCTCCTTGCCGTACGGGAAGTGGCCGGTGTTGTACTGCGCGCCGCGGTAGATGACCAGCGTCGCCACTACTAGGAAGATCATGAACAGCACCAGCCAGGCGGCGCCGGTGTGCGAGCCGTAGAAGCGTGACCTGCGCTCGAGCTTGTGGGGGTTCTGCTGGACCCGGATGAGGCTGAACACGATCAGTGCGGCGAGCACTGCGGCGGCGAAGAAGTCCTCGGCGAAGCCGAGAACGGCCCAATGCCCGATCAGCGGAATGGCGAAATCGGGCGTGAACAGCGCCCCGTAGGCCTCGACGATGGTGAATGCCAGGACGACGAAGCCCCAGAAGGTGAAAAAGTGCGCCAGGCCCGGCACCGACCACTTCAGCAGCTTGCGCTGACCGAATACCTCGGTCGCCTGCACGCCGAGCCGGCCGGGGATGTCGTCCCGCCGGCCTACCGCCGGCTGGCCGGTCCGGCCAAGGCGGTAGAGCCAGAACAGCCGCCGGCCGGTGATCGCGAAGGCAACGGCCGTGATGGCAAGGCCAATGGCAAGGCGCACGCGGGGTTCCTCTCGGGATAGTCGGGCGAGAGGATACCGCCGGTTACGGCAGGAGCCCGATCAGCCAGTGCACCACCGGCCACGCGACGAGCGGCGCGGTGGCCAGCACGAGCACCACGACAACCAGCAGCGCCGCGAGCTGCACCCGGGCGCCCGGCCCGCCATCGGCGCGCCGCAGTCGTGAAGCCATCTGGGCAGCCTAGGGCCCCAACGCGCCTATCCATATGAGTCATGGAGACTCAACTTCCTTGACATGAGCCCGCCCCAGATGCATGATGCCGTTACCAACATATCTACGAACCCGACGAGAGGTCCCCCCATGGCACGAGCGGTCGGCATCGACCTCGGCACCACCAACTCCGTCGTTTCCGTCCTGGAGGGCGGCGAACCGACGGTCATCGCGAACGCGGAAGGCTCACGGACCACGCCCAGCGTCGTGGCTTTCGCCAAGAACGGCGAGGTCCTGGTCGGCGAGGTCGCCAAACGGCAGGCGGTCACTAACGTGGATCGCACGATCCGGTCGGTGAAGCGGCACATGGGCGACAATTCCTGGCACTTCCCGTCCACCGGCGACATCGACGGCAAGACGTTCACCCCGCAGCAGATCAGTGCCTTTATCCTGAGCAAGCTCAAGCGCGACGCGGAGTCCTACCTCGGTGACACAGTCGTCGACGCGGTCATCACGGTGCCTGCCTACTTCGACGACGCCCAGCGGCAGGCGACCACCGAGGCCGGTCAGGTCGCCGGGTTGAACGTGCTGCGGATCGTGAACGAGCCGACTGCCGCGGCGCTGGCCTACGGGCTGGACAAGGGCGCCAAGGAGCAGACCATCCTCGTGTTCGACCTGGGCGGGGGCACCTTCGACGTGTCTTTGCTGGAGATCGGCGACGGCGTCGTCGAGGTCAAGTCCACCTCCGGTGACACCCACCTCGGCGGTGACGACTGGGACCAGCGCCTCGTCGATCACCTGGTCAAGACCTTCGTCGGTCAGCACGGGGTCGACCTCGCCAAGGACAAGATGGCCCTGCAGCGGCTGCGCGAGGCGGCGGAGAAGGCCAAGATCGAGCTGTCCGGATCGACCGAGACGACGGTGAACCTGCCCTACATCACCGCCAGCTCCGAAGGCCCGCTGCACCTGGACATCAAGGTCAGCCGCAGCGAGTTCCAGCGGATGACCCAGGACCTGCTGGACCGCTGCAAGGCCCCGTTCCACGCGGCCATCAAGGACGCCAGCATCGCGGTCGGCGACATCGATCACGTGGTGATGGTCGGCGGCTCCACCCGGATGCCCGCGGTCACCGAGATCGTCCGCGAGCTGACCGGCGGCAAGGAGCCCAACAAGGGTGTCAACCCCGACGAGGTCGTCGCCGTCGGCGCCAGCCTGCAGGCGGGGGTGCTCAAGGGCGAGGTGAAGGACGTCCTGCTGCTGGACGTCACCCCGCTGTCGCTGGGCATCGAGACCAAGGGCTCGGTGATGACCACGCTGATCGAGCGGAACACCACCATTCCCACCAAGCGCTCCGAGACGTTCACCACCGCCGATGACAATCAGCCCTCGGTGCAGATCCAGGTCTATCAGGGCGAGCGCCCGATGGCGACGGACAACAAGCGCCTTGGCATGTTCGAGCTGACCGGCCTTCCGCCGGCGCCGCGCGGCGTGCCGCAGATCGAGGTCACCTTCGACATCGATGCGAACGGCATCGTGCACGTCAGCGCCAAGGACCTCGGCACCGGCAAGCAGCAGTCGATGACGATCACCGGCGGCAGCGCGCTGCCCAAGGACGACATCGACCGGATGGTCCGCGACGCCGAGCAGTTCGCGGAGGCGGACCGGCAGCGCCGCGAGGAGGCGGACATTCGCAACTCCGGCGAGCAGCTGGTGTTCGCGACCGAGAAGTTCCTCGCCGAGAACGGTGAGAAGGTCCCGGCCGAGACCAAGACCGACGTCGAGAGCAAGCTGGCCGACCTTAAGGGTGCCCTCGGCGGCAGCGATTCCGCCGCGATCCGCACCGCTGCGGACGAGCTGTCCCGCGCCAGCCAGGCGATGGGAACGGCAATGTACGCCGGGCAGCAGGCCGAGCCCGGCGCTCCAGGCGCGGCCGGCGGCTCGGCCGGTGCGCGCGAGGACGTCGTGGACGCCGAAGTTATCGACGAGGAGCCCAAGAAGTGACGCCCGAGGATCGGCGCGAGCACGGGGAGGAGCAGCCGCGCGTTATCGTCCGTGACAAGCGGCGGATCGACCCCAGCGGAGCGCTCCGGGAGCCCGACTCGGCGCCCGGCGCTGCTGCCGACCCGGCGCCCGGCCCCGCCATTGACCCTGCCGCGGCGGCCCGCGGGGCGGCCGATGCGCAGGTGGCCGAGCTGACCGAGACGCTGCAGCGGCTCAAGGCCGAATACGACAACTACCGGCGTCGGGCCGAGCGTGAGCGCCTGGCGCTGGTCGAGGTCGCGACCGGAAACGTGCTCTACCAGCTGCTTCCGGTGCTCGACGACCTGGAGCGGGCGCGCAGCCATGGCGACCTGGTAGGCGCCTTCGGCTCGGTGGGCGAGGCGCTGATCATGGTGACCTCAAAGCTCGGCTTGGAGCCCTACGCCGAGCCCGGGGAGGCGTTCGACCCGCACATGCACGAGGCGGTGATGGCCGTCGAGCCCACGCAGGAGGCCACAGAAGCTGTTGTCGCCCAGGTGTTCCGGCCCGGCTACCGGCATGCCGGTCGGGTCCTGCGCCCGGCGCAGGTCTCGGTCAGCGAACCGGCGCCCAGCGAACCGGCGCCCAGCGAGCCGGCGCCCAGCGAACCGGCGGCGAGCGAACCGGCCGACGGCGACGCCACCGAAGATCACGCACGTGGGGAGCGGGCCCCCCTCGAATGAGCGCGCGCGATCAGGTGGAGAAGGATTTCTACTCCGCGCTCGGCGTTCCGAAGAACGCCTCCGCCGCCGAGGTCAAGCGGGCCTACCGCAAGCTGGCCCGCGAGTTGCACCCGGACAAGAATCCCGGCGACGCGAAGGCCGAGGCGCGCTTCAAGGATGTGTCCGAGGCCTACGACGTGCTCTCGGATGACACCCGGCGCAAGGAGTACGACGAGGCCCGGTCGCTGTTCGGATCGGGCGGCTTCCGGCGCCCGCCGCCGGGCGGAGCGGGGGCTGGCGGCTTCGACCCGAACGACCTGTTCGGCGGGGCCGGGGCCGGTGGTCTCGGTGACCTGTTCGGCGGGATGTTCGGCGGCGGGGCAACCCGCGGCCGGGGCCCACTTCGCGGCGAGGACGTCGCGGCCGACGTCACCGTCGACCTGGCCTCCACCCTTGCGACGCAGGAGGTGAACGTGCGGCTGCCAGGCGGTGCGGTGTGCGACCGGTGCCACGGCAACGGGGCCCAGCCGGGTACGGCGCCGAGGGCATGTACCACCTGCGGCGGCAGCGGCATCACCAGCAGCAACCAGGGCGGCTTCGCGTTCACGGCCCCGTGTACGACCTGCCGAGGGACGGGCCGAATCGTCGACGTGCCGTGTTCGGTGTGCGGGGGCGCCGGTACCCGGGAGCGGGTGCAGAAGATCCGGGTGCCAGCCGGGGTGCGCGATGGCCAGCGCCTTCGCGTGCGTGGGCGGGGCACGCTCGGGGCCCGCGGCGGTCCGGCCGGCGATCTGGAGGTCACCGTGCACGTTGCGCCGCATCCGGTGTTCGCCAGGGAGGGCGACGCGTTGACCCTCCGGCTGCCGGTGACCTTCCCGGAGGCCGCGCTCGGGGCGACCGTGACCGTGCCGACGCTCGACGGGCCGGTCACCCTCAAGGTGCCGGCCGGGAGCTCCTCCGGTCGGCGCCTGCGGGTGCGCGACCGCGGTTTCCCGGTCCGAGGCGGTGGGCGCGGCCCGTTGCTCGTCGGGGTTGAGGTTGCTGTCCCGCAGCGAGTCTCGGGTAAGGCGAAGGAGGCATTAGAGACCTTCGCCGACGAGAGCGGGGAGGATCCGCGGGGTCATCTCACCGAATTGCTGGGCTCGCCGTGAGCGGCGCTGCGAAGCGGCGGAGCGAATGCGGAGTGCACCCGTGAGCGAGGCTGCGTGAGTAGGCCCGACGAACTCGACGGCCGGCCGGTGTACGTGATCTCGGTCGCCGCGCAGCTGGCCGGAATGCACCCGCAGACGCTGCGCACCTATGACCGGCTGGGGTTGGTCCGGCCCACCCGCTCCGGCGGTGGAGGGCGGCGCTACAGCCCGCGGGATGTGGTGTTACTGCAAGAGGTGGCCCGGCTCTCCCAGCAGGAGGGGATCGGGCTGGCCGGGATCCGGCAGATCTTGACGCTGCGACGTGACCTGGCGCAGATTCGTGAGCTGGCCGAACAGCTGGCCGAGCAGTTGGCTGCCGCCCGCGCCGCCGCCAGCGGGGAGGTAACCGCCGCGCTGGCCGCCCAGGCCAGCGCGACCCGGCGGGACCTGGTTCCGCTGCGCACCCAGCCGGGCACGTCCGTAGTGCTGTGGCGTAGGAGACACAACCGCGGCTAGCCAGGCGCCCCCGGCGAATCTGATCGCGCGCCGCCACCGAAGGAGGGCCCGATGAATGCAGAGAACCTGACCACCCGCAGCCGCGAGGCATTGTCCGCGGCTGTCACCCGGGCCGCGACCGTAGGCAATCCCCAGGTCGAGCCGGCCCATCTGCTCGCCGCGCTACTGGCCGACCCGGAGGGTGCCGCCGTCGGGGTGCTGGCCGCAGCCGGCGCCGACCCGGCGCAGGTGTCGCGGGCGGCTGGCGCGCGGATCGCGGCGCTCCCCGCCGCGAGCGGCGCCAGCACCGGGGCGCCGCAGCTCGGCCGCGGCCTGCTCGTCGCGTTGGACCTCGCCGCGAGCGAGGCCGCCGCGCTGCAGGACGACTACGTGTCGACCGAGCACCTGCTGCTGGCCATGACCGCCTCCGACGTCAAGGCATTGCTGCCCGCGAAGGAGGCGGTGCAGAAGGCGTTCGCCGCAGTGCGCGGGACCCGGCGGGTGACCTCGCCGGACCCGGAGTCGACGTACGAGGCGCTGGCGAAATATGGCGTCGACCTGACCGAGCGGGCCCGCCGCGGTGAGCTGGACCCGGTGGTAGGCCGGGACACCGAGATCCGCCGGGTGGTGCAGGTGCTCTCCCGCCGGACCAAGAACAATCCGGTGCTGATCGGTGAGCCGGGGGTCGGGAAGACCGCCATCGTCGAGGGTTTGGCGCTGCGGGTGGTGACCGGGGACGTGCCGGAGTCGCTGCGTGGAAAGCGGGTGATCGCCCTCGACCTGGCCGCGATGGTGGCGGGGGCGAAGTTCCGCGGCGAGTTCGAGGAGCGGATGAAGGCCGTGCTCGCCGACATCAAGGACGCCGGCGGTGAGGTGGTCACCTTCATCGACGAGCTGCACACCGTCGTGGGGGCCGGCGCCGCGGAGGGCAGCATGGACGCGAGCAACATGCTCAAGCCGCTGCTGGCCCGCGGCGAGCTGCGGCTGGTCGGCGCGACGACCCTGGATGAGTACCGCAAGCACATCGAGAAGGACCCGGCGCTGGAGCGGCGCTTCGCCCCGGTGCTGGTAGGGGAGCCGACGGTCGAGGACACCATCGCCATCCTGCGCGGCCTGAAGAGCCGGTATGAGGCGCATCACAAGGTCGCGATCGCCGACGCGGCGCTGGTTGCGGCGGCGACGCTGTCCGACCGGTATGTCACTGGCCGGTTCCTGCCGGACAAGGCGATTGACCTGGTGGATGAGGCCGCGTCCCGGCTGCGGATGGAGATCGACTCCCGGCCGGTGGAGATCGACGAGTTGCAGCGCCAGGTGGACCGGTTGGTGATGGAGGAGTTGGCCCTGTCCCGTGAGCGGGACGAGGCTTCAGAGCAACGATTGATACGGCTGCGGGCGGATTTGGCCGACCGTAGGGAGGAGCTCGCGGCACTGACGGCGCGCTGGGAGCGGGAGAAGGCTGGCCTCAACCGGGTGGGGGAGCTCAAAGCCCAGCTCGACGATGCGGAGAAGGCGATCGAGAAGGCCCAGCGGGACGGCGATTTCGAAACCGCCTCCCGGCTGCTCTACGCCGACAAGCCGGCACTGGAACGGGCGCTCGCGGACGCGGCCGCCGCGGAGAGCGAGCTCTCACCGGACGGGCACGGGGCGGCCCCGATGGTGAAGGAGAACGTCGGCGCCGATGACGTCGCCGATGTGGTGGCGGCGTGGACCGGCATCCCGGCCGGCCGGCTGCTGGAGGGCGAAACCGCGAAGCTGCTGCGAATGGAGAGGGTTCTGGCGGCGCGGGTCGTCGGCCAACCCGGTCCGGTGCAGGCGGTGTCAGATGCCGTACGCCGCTCCCGCGCCGGCGTCTCCGACCCGGATCGGCCGACCGGCTCGTTCCTTTTTTTGGGGCCGACCGGTGTCGGCAAGACCGAGCTGGCCAAGGCGTTGGCCGAATTCTTGTTCGACGACGAGCGGGCGGTCGTGCGGATCGACATGAGCGAATATGCCGAGAAGCATTCGGTGGCGCGGCTGGTCGGCGCGCCGCCCGGCTACGTCGGCTATGACCAGGGTGGTCAGCTCACCGAGGCAATTCGCCGCCGGCCGTATGCGGTGGTCCTGCTGGACGAGGTGGAAAAGGCCCACCCGGACGTGTTCGACGTGCTGCTGCAGGTTCTCGATGACGGGCGGCTGACCGACGGGCAAGGCCGAACGGTGGATTTCCGTAACGTCATCTTGGTGTTGACCTCCAACCTGGGATCCCGGTTCGTCAGCGATCCGACGCTGTCCCCGGAGCAGCGCCGGGAGGCGGTCCTGGCCGCGGTGCGGCAGGCGTTCAAGCCGGAGTTCCTGAACCGGCTGGACGACATCTTGGTGTTCGACGCCCTGTCGGAGGATGACCTGCGCGGGGTCGTGGAGATCCAGGTTCGGCACCTCGCCGACCGGCTGGCGGCCCGGCGGCTGGTGCTGGACCTGACCCCCGCCGCGGCCGGCTGGCTGGCGCACCGCGGCTTCGACCCGGTGTACGGCGCCCGCCCGCTGCGGCGCCTACTGGCGACGGCGGTGGGCGATCCGCTGGCCCGAAAGCTGCTGGCCGGGGAGATCCGCGACGGTGACACGGTCGTGGTCGACGTGGCCGGGGACACCCTGACCGTGACTGGGAAATGACCGGTAGCGTCATGCCAATGCAGGCCACCATCGACTCGGTCGGCGGGATCGTCGTACCGAAACCGCTGCGAGACGCGCTCGGCCTCGTTGCCGGGTCGACGGTGGACATTTCCCGTTACGGTGCCGGGCTCGCGCTGGTACCGACTGGACGTACCGCTCGGCTCGTCGACGAGTTGGGCGTCCTGGTCGCCACCGGGGAGAGAACGATCGACGACGACGCGGTTTACGCGCTAATCGACACGGGACGGCGTTGACGGCGCTCGCGTTGGATACCAGCGTCGCAGTGCCGTTACTGGTGCAGACGCATCGGGGGCATGCGGAGGTCGTGCGCTGGTGGAACGCCGGCCGGTAGCACTCGGCGGTCACGCTTTGCCGAGACCTACTCGGTGCTCACTCGGCTTCCCGGTGACCTGCGGCTGGCGCCCGCCGACGCGGCCAGGCTGATCAGCGAGTGGTTTGGTCCGCCGATGCTGCTCGGGCCGGAGACCGCCAGCCGTATCCCGGCGGTTCTCAGTCAGTTTGGAATCGCGGGCGGCGCTGTCTACGACGCGCTCGTGGCGCTCGCCGCCCTTGAGAACGGCGCGGACCTGGCCACGCGCGACCTGCCTGCCAGGGCCACTTACGAGACGGTCGGCGTGCGCGTGATCATCGCGGGGTGATCGAGGCGCGACAGGCGATCTCTGATCGCCCTGATGATGAGCCCGGGGGAGAGGAGGGCCTGCCATGTCAAGCGCCCGTCCCGATGTGGTGGTGGTCGGCGCGGGGGTCATCGGTCTGACGACCGCGGTGTGCTTAGCCGAGGCGGGTGTGCGCGTCCTGGTGAGAACCGCGGAGGCGCCGAGGCAGACCACGTCCGCGGTCGCGGGGGCCCTATGCGGTCCGACGATCACCGGGCCGGACGATCCTGCCACAGGTTGGGGCGACATCGCCGAGGCCGAGTTCACCGCGCTCTGCGGGCAGCGGGAGACCGGGATACGGCTGATGCGCGGTCGGCTCGTCAGCAAGCTGGGCGAGGCGCCGCCATCGTGGGCGTCGACGCTGCCCGGCTACGCACAGTGCTCCACCCAGGAGACACCGGCTGGGTTCCCGGTCGCATTCTGGGCGCGAATCCCCGTCGCCGACATGCCCCGCTACCTTGACTACCTCCTCGACCGCCTCGCCGCGGCCGGCGGACGAATCGAGTTGGGGGCGCTCAGCGCCTTGGCCGAAGCTGCCGCCCAGGCGCCAGTGGTCGTCAACTGCACCGGCGCGTCCGCCCGCACTTTTGCTGCCGACGACCACGTGCGGGCCGTACGGGGGCAGCACGTGATTGTGGCCAACCCAGGGCTGGACAGTTTCCTGCACGAAGGAGGCGCCGAATCAGCCTGGACCTCCTTCTTGCCGCACGGCAACCGGGTGGTGCTTGGCGGGATCGCCGTCCGGAACAGCTGGCACCGCAGGCCGGACCCGGAGCTCACCCGCCAGATTCTCACCCGCTGCATCGACGTCGAGCCGCGCCTCGCGGACGCCCGGATCCTGGGCGTCGAGGTCGGTCTGCGGCCCGGTCGAACGACGGTACGACTCGAACAAGAGCTTCTGGGCGGCGGGCGCTGCATCCACAACTACGGTCACGGCGGCCTAGGAGTCACTCTCTCGTGGGGCTGCGCTCGCGACGTGCTGGCCATCGTCGCCGGTGACCCGATGAATGAGTAGCACATCGCGTGCTATAGTCAAGGAATGGAGCGCATCGGTGTGCGGGAACTTCGGCAGAACGCATCGCGGTATCTTGCGCTGGTCAAAGCAGGCGAGACCGTTGAAGTGACCGAACGCGGCCAACTGATCGCCTTACTGGTGGCCCCACAACACGCCCAGACCACGAGAGATCGCCTGGTCGCCGCTGGAAGGCTTATCCCTGCGACCAGTTCAACTGGGCGCTTGCGATCACCTCGGCCCGTTCCGGTGGCTCCTGGCGAGCCGACTAACCAGGAATTGCTCGATGCTGAGCGTGCGGAACGGTTGTGATCTACCTGGATTCCTCGGCGCTGCTGAAGTTGGTTCGGAACGAAGCCGAGACCGCAGCGCTGCGTGAGTGGCTGGGCGCACGCCCTGAGCAGCTTGTCGTGACCAGCGAGCTCGGGCGGGTCGAGGTGCTGCGGGCTGCGCGACGCGTTGGGGGGCAGGCTGTTGTTGAGGCTCGCGCGGTGGTGGGCGACCTCGACCTGGTTCCGCTCGACCGGGCAGTACAGGACCTCGCCTGCGAGATCGCCAATCCGTCGCTGCGCACCCTCGACGCCCTGCACCTGGCCTCAGCGATGCTGCTCGGCGAGGAGCTCACGGCTTTCATCGCGTATGACCAGCGGCTTGCGGCTGCGGCCCGGGGCGCCGGCCTGGTTGTGGCAACGCCAACAGGTGGGGAACCCAATGACCTCCCATGACGCCCAATGGACCGAGGACATCTGGGGAGGCTCCGATGGTCATGGTCCGTCCAAGGCGGATATCGAGTCAGCGGTCGTCCCACTCGGCTCATCCGCAGCCCCGTCGCCCCCTTCGCTCTCGCTGCCATCGTCGGTCTCGTTGGTTGTGGCGCCCAACACCAGGTCGCCGGCCAAGGAAAGGCTGCGGCGTCCCCCGCGGCTGCCCCCGTAAGTAGCACAGTCACACGCTAACTGATGGGCCCGTCCTGGAGTCTGTGACGCCGGTCGATCACGGCCTCGACGCCCTCTGTGCGTCTCCAGCAGATGGGCGCCCTTCCCTCGCGCGTTACCACGACGAGACTCCCGCCGAGGCGGCCGGGCAAGCTGGGTCCGTGGGACGGCGGCCAACATTTGAGCAGTTGCTGACCGAGGGCGATTCCGTGCCGGTAAAAGGCTGGGACTTCTCGTGGTTCGTCGGGCGGGCGAGCGAGGAGCGTCCGACATGGGGGTATTCCCGAATGCTCGTCTCCCGACTCGCTGACGCCAAGGCCGCCCTCGACATCCAAACCGGTGGCGGCGAAGTGCTGGCCGGGGTGCTGGTAAAGGTGCCGAAGGCTCCCGCCACCCTGGCGGCGACCGAATCATGGGTGCCCAACACACACCTGGCCCGACGCAACCTGCGCCCGTTCAACGTTTCGGTGGTCGAGGTGGGCGACGATGCCTCACTCCCCTTCCCGGCTGAATCGTTCGATCTCATTGTCAGCCGGCACCCCACCGTCGTGGTCTGGCCGGACATCGCACGGGTGCTACGGCCCGGCGGCACATACCTGTCGCAGCAGGTAGGACCCGGCTCGAATCGCGAGCTCACCGACTTCATGATGGGGCCACAGCCGGTCGCACGCGGGCGTAGTCCAGAGCGGGCCGTCAGCCGCACGCAGGCAGCCGGTCTGCTGGTCGCCGACCTCCGTGAGGAGGCCCTGCGGGTGGAGTTCTATGACATTGCGGCGGTCGTGTACTTCCTGCGCAAGGTGCCTTGGACGGTTCCCGGCTTCACCGTGGACGCATACCGGAGCCAGCTTGGGCGCCTGCATGCCCAGATCGAAAGCGACGGACCGTTCGTTGCCCATGCCCAGCGGCTTTTGATCGCAGCAACCAAGCCAGGCGGCTAGCGTCGCCCGGGGTTATGGGCGATGCAGCCCAGGTCGAGGCAACTCGGGAGGGATCAGGAACGCCGGGGGCCCGGTCAGGTCGAGCAGGTCGAGCAGGTCATGGGCTGCTGCGTCGCGTCGGGTGAGAGCGGGCAGGTTCCACTTGCGTTGGATGGTCTTCAGGATCGAGGTGTGGTCATAGACGACGTGGGAGACGTGATCGGCTCTCGCGAACGGGGCAACGATGATGCACGGCACACGGAAGCCGAGCCGGTCATAGCCACCGGGCTGGTCGGGTGGCACGCGGATGGCAGGGGGCACCTCATCCGGTGGCACGGCGGCCGGCGGCGGCACATGGTCGTAGTAGCCGCCGCCTTCGTCGTAGGTGATGATCAGCATTGTGCGGGCCCATTCGGGGCCGTTCAGCACGGCGTCGACGATGCTGGCCGTGAACGTCTCACCGATCTGGACGTCCTGTGTCTCACCTTCGGAGACGACGAACAGATCCGGCGTAAGCAGGCTCACCTCGGGCAGATGCCCGCTGCGGCAGTCGCCATAGAAGTCCGCGATCGGTTTAGCGTTGCCTAGATGGCCCAGCAATACCTGGGGGTAGAGACCGATTTCGGGGAGCTCGACGAAGTAGTTGCGCCACGAGACTTGGTGGCGGTCAAGCTGGTCCCACACGGTCCCCGCCGGCGGGTTGGGTTCCAGCGGGTTGGGCAGCCTGGTCGAGACCAGGCCGCGCGCGGTGCCCGCCTGCAGGAACCGTCGGTTTGGGAAGGTCTGTCCGAGACAGGACGCGAAATAGCGGTCTGCAATGGGGAAGGCGCTGGCCAGCCCGTAGTAGAACGGCAGATCCTGCTCGGTCCAGTAACCCATCGGCGCCGTGCTGTGGGTGGTGCGAACGAAACCATCGTTGGCGCCGTTGTTCCACTGCAGGTGGCTGGCGTTCCAGTGCTGGTCGAGGCCGTGCCACGGTTGCCACGGCGAGTCCAGGTGGTGCACGAGCACTGGGTGGCCGTCGGTGTCGGGGTTGCTGTTGGTCGGACGACCCGCCGCGTCCACGCTGAAGCCGTCGCCCCGTCCGAGCATGCCGAAGTAGTTGTCGAAGCTGTGGTTCTCCTTCATCAGGATCACGATGTGACCGATGCCGGGCAGCAGATCGGTCCCGGGCGATTGATCCGGTGCCGGCCGTGTTCCGGCCGGCCCATGTGTTGCTGAGCTCACCACCCCAGCCTCCTCCCCCGTAGTCGTGATCGATCATGCAAAGACGGTTGCAAAATCGGCCGAATCACAACCGTATTTGCATGATCACGAACCGGGTTGGGGCAGGTGGGGCACCCCGAGCACTCGGGGCACCCGAGGCACCCGAGGCACCGGAGGCACCCGAGCACCGGGGGCACGCACCTAACCCCGGGCCGGGCGCGCTGTCTGGCCGGCGTACTCGCCGAAAAGCTGGGCAGCCGCAACACGGGTGGCCAGTGACCAGGTCGGGTAGGCGTGCGTCGTCTGCGCCAGCCGCGCGGCGAGCGTGCCGGCGCGCATCGCCAACGCCGCCTCAGCAACCAGCTCCCCGCCGCCGGGGCACACGGCGGTGAACCCGACGACCTTGGCCGCGAATTTGCTGCGCAGCAACCGGTTCGGGGCGGCGATGAGCTTGACGAATCCGTCGGTTTCGCCCGCTGCGCGCGCTCGGTCCATGCCGCGCATGGCTACGTGGGCGACCCTGGCCAGCTCGCCATACTCCGCGTAGGCCTGCGCTTCGGTCAGCCCGACGTGACCGACCTCGGGTTCGGTGAACGTGACCCACGGCAGGGTGCGCGCTGACCAGGTGCCCCCGCGGCCCCGGGCGAAGGCGTTTCGCCCGGCCAGCCGGCCCTGCTCGTCGCCGGCGTGGGTGAACTGGAAGCGGGAACTGCAGTCGCCGACGGCCCAGACGTGGGCGGCGCTGGTACGAAGATGCCCGTCCACCGTGATCCGTCCGGACGGTTCCTCCACCGCAACCCCGGCCGCTTCCAGGCCGAGGTTGCCGGTGTCCGGGCGCCGGCCCACCGCGACCAGCAGGTGGCTGCCCTCCACGGTGCCGCCGTCCTCGAGCGTGACCCGCACGCCGGCGGCTCCCGTACCGGCGGCTCCCGTACCGGCGGCTCCCGTACGCCCCGCTTCCGGAGGGCCGGCTCCGGCCCCCGCACCCGGCGCCCGCCCGGCAGCGACCCTCGCTTCGGCCGCGCTGCTCCCGGCTGTCCCCGTCCGGGCCTCGCTTCGTGCGGCGCTGCTCACCGTCGCGCCGAGGCGGACGGTGACCCCCTCGCGGCGGAGCACGGTCAGCAGGACCTTGCCGGCTTCCGGTTCGTCGTTGCCGAGCAGCCGATCGGCTCCCTCGATCAGGGTGACCTGGGCGCCGAGCCGGCGGAAGGCCTGCGCCAGTTCGCAGCCGATCGGGCCGCCCCCCAGCACCAGCAGGTGCTCGGGCAGCGTCCGTAGCGCGAAAATCGTGCGGTTGGTCAGGTAGGGCACGTCGTCGAGGCCGTCGATGGGCGGCACCAGCGGCCCGGCTCCGGTGGCCAGCACGAACCGATCGGCGCGCAGCTCCCACCCGAGGTGCAAGTCACCGCCTGCAGGTGCCTTAGCTGACCGTGCGGTGCTGCTGAGGCGCAGCGTGTGCGGCCCGGTGAAGGCGGCCCGGCCGAGCAGCACGTCCAGGCCTTGCCTGCGCAGCGCCGCCTCGTCCTCGTCCAGGGCGACCTCGGTGATCACCGCCTGGACCCGATCCATCACGGCCGCGAAATCCACAGTCGGTACGGCGCGGAAGCCGTAGCGCTCCCCGTCGCGGGCGCCCTGCACCCGGCGCGCCGTTTCCAGTAGGGCCTTGCTCGGGACGCAGCCGTAGTGGGTGCAGTCGCCGCCCAGCTCGGCCTGCTCGATGATCCCGACCCGCCGGCCCGGGCCGGCAGCGCTTCGGGCGGCGGCGAGCCCGGCCGCCCCGGAACCGAGCACCAGCAGGTCGTAGTGGTCATCGGGCACCGGCCGATCCTTGCATTCCTGCGCCCATCGCACTCGTGCCGGTGGGAGGATGCGGGCGTGAGCATCCCCACTGTGACCTCCGTCCCCGCCGGCGCGCTTCTGCTCGATGTCCGGGAGCCCGACGAATGGGCGGCCGGGCACGCCCCTTCGGCCGTACACGTGCCGTTGGGTGAGCTGCCCGGCCGGTTGGCGGAGGTCCCGCGGGACCGGCGGGTGGTGGCGGTCTGCCGGGGCGGCGGCCGATCGGCGAAGGCCACCGCGTTCCTGCGGGAGGCGGGGGTGGATGCGCACAACCTGGACGGCGGCATGAAGGCCTGGGCGGCGGCCGGCAACCCGATGGAGGCCGACGGCGCGGCTCCCCCGACCGTCGCGTGAGCCCAGCCCCGACCGTCGCGTGAGCCCGCGGCCGGCGGTAGCCGCATGAGCCGAGGATCGGCCCGTATCCTGCGGCGGTGAGCACCCCCACCGTGGAGATCCCCGTCGTCGGCGGCCGTGAGCCCTGTCCCTGCGGAAGCGGGCGGCGATACAAGGCCTGCCACGGCAAGCACCGCGGCGAATCGGTCCCCGCCAAGGCGCGGCCCTTTGCCGGCCGGGCCGATGAGGCTGACCTTGTGGCGCTGCGGGAGGTGGTGCCCAGCGCCACGGCGCCCCTGACCCTGGCCGACGGTTCGGGCCGTGAGGTCCTGCTGGGTACCGTATTGCCGGTCGCGTGGCCGGCCATGGCCCGGACCGATGGTCGCAAGATGCTGGCGTTGCAGACCGCAGCGCGCAGCCCCGACGCCGATCGCGACCTGGGTCAGGCGTTGTTGGCGGTGCTGGCAGCCGAGAACGGCGGGGGGCTGGGCGAGCTGCCGGCACCCGGGCCCGGGCCGCTGCTGACCGAGCTGCTGGATCCCGCTCCACTGCAGATCACGGTGCACCCCGGCTTCGACTGGTGGCTAGCTGACGTGCCCGACCCGGGCGCCGAGGCGAGCGCCGCGCTGGAGCGCGCCAACTCGAGCGTCGTTCCGACGGCCAGGCTGGCGTCGGTGGCTGCGGCGTACTGGTGCCGGATCGGGGCCAGGACCCACCTGCGGTGGGCGTTGACCGAGGACGAGGAGTCGCTGCTCGACGCATTCGCGAAGCTGGCCCATCGGCACGCGTTCGACGTTGGCGATGGCAGCAAGTTCGTTGGCGCGTTCCGGTCCTGCGGACTGCTGATCCCGGTGTGGGACCTGCCGGCCGACAGCGAGGCCGGGCAGGTGGAGGAGCCGGCCGCGGCGCTGCGGGTCCGGCTCGATGAGGTGATGGCCGACGGCAAGGCGCTCACTACTGATGAGAAGCGGGCCAGGGCCGGTGTCGTGTCAAGGCAACTGACGCTGCGCTGACGCTGAGTCGCCCGGTGTACGACGTTGCGGTCGTCGGTGGCGGCCCGGCCGGCGCGGCTGCCGCCCGGGCAGCAGCCCAGCTCGGGGCGTCAACGATGCTGCTCGAGCGGGCCGAGCTGCCGCGATACAAGCGGTGCGGTGGCGGCCTCGTGGCCGTCTCAGCCGCAACAGCCGGGATCGACGTGGCGCCGTTCGCGTGGGACGTGGCCCGGCGGGTGACGGTGACCTGCCGGTTCGGTTGGCGCTGGTCGCGGCAGGCCCAAGGGCCGCTGCTGACGATGGTGGCGCGCAGCGAGTTCGACGCCGCATTGGTGGCCGCCGCGGCGGCCGCCGGTGCCCGCCTGCGGGAGCGCTGCGTGGTGACGGGAGCCGAGCAGGACATTAACGGCGTGAGCCTGCGGGTGCGCGGCGGCGAGGTGTTACGGGCCCGATACGTGGTGGCCGCCGACGGTGCCTCCAGCCGGCTCGCCGCGGCGGCGGGGGCGCGCATGGCGCGGATCGATCTGGGACTGGAGGGGGAGTTCCGCGCCCCGCCCGGCTGGGCCGGCCGAATGTGGCTGGATTGGGGACCGGTGCCGGGCTCGTATGCCTGGCTGTTCCCGAAGGGAGACACCGTCACGGTGGGCGTGATTGGGGACCGGGGACAACAGGTGGCGCTGCGGGCCTACTACGCGGCGGTGGTCGGCCGGCTCGGGCTTGGGGCCCCGCTCGTGGAGGGCGGTCATCACACCAGGGTGCGGGCAACGGGTTCGCCGCTGACGGATCGGCGGGTGCTGCTGGCGGGGGACGCTGCCGGCTGGCTGGAGCCATGGTCCAGGGAGGGGATCAGCTTCGCGTTGCGCAGCGGCCGGTTGGCCGGAGAGGCTGCGGCGCAGGGCGATCCAGCCGCCTACCGGCGCCGGGCGCTCGCGGTCCTGCAGCCCGAGGTGGCGGCCGGCGAGCAACTGCTGCGGGCGTTTACGGCGCACCCCCTGGCCTTTCACGCGGCGTTGGCCTCGCCGGCGGGCTGGCGGGAGTTCCGCCGGCTCCTCGGCGGCCTGACCAGCCTGGCCGGCCTCAGCGGGCGTGTCCCGGTGCGGACCGCCCTGGCCGTGCTGGGCGGGACCTAGCGGGCGGCTGGTCACTCCCGTGGCTGGCCGGTTCAGCGCAGCGGATCCCGGCTTACCGGGCACGACATGCAGCGCGGACCGCCGCGGCCGGAGCCCAGCTCGCTGCCGGCGATGGGCAGTACCTCGATGCCGGCGTCGGTGAGGTGCGCGTTGGTCCTGGTGTTGCGCTCGTAGGCGACGACCACCCCTGGCGCGATCGCCAGCGTGTTGTTGCCGTCGTCCCACTGCTCGCGTTCGGCGGTGACCGGGTCCAGCCCGGTGTCGATGACGCGCAGGTGCTCCAGGCCGAGGCAGTCCGCGGCCGCGGTGAGGAACGGCCGGGGTCCGCTGACCCCATCGGGGGTGATGGTCCATGCCTGCAGGTGCTCGGCGACCGGCGGGTACATGACGACCGCGTCGCGGTCGACCATCGTGCAGACGGTGTCCAGGTGCATCGTGGCCCGCTCCTGGGCGATCGGGACGGCGAGCACTACCCGGGCCGCGCCCGCGGAGAAGGCCTGCTGGGCCAGTACTTCCACGCCTGCGGGGCTGGTGCGCTGGCCGACGCCGACGGCGAGGACGCCGTCGGCGAGGACCAGCACGTCGCCGCCTTCCAGGCCGGTCGCGGCGGACGTGTCCAGGTGCGGGGTGCGGCCTAGGCGGGGATGGTGGCGCCAGATCGCGGCTGTCAACGTGACTTCCCTGGTACGAGCCCGCATCGCGGGGCGGGTCACCGCGATGAACGATCCGATGACGACGGCCGAGTCCCGGGTGAACAGCAGGTTGGGCAGCGGCCGGACCACGAATTCGGCCGGCCCGCTGACGGAGGGAAGCAGCGCCGTGCGGGTCCAGGAGTCCAGATCCGGCAGCTCGGCGACGGTCAGGCCGGCCATCAGCACCGTGGCCAGCTCAGCGGGGCTGCGCTCGAGCAGCTCGGCGCGTAGCCGGCCGGCCAGGCGCGGCCCGACCATCCCCGGGGAGACCGCGGCCTCGACGCAGTCGATCCTGGCCTGCTCGACCGAGAGGGTCTCGATCAGCAGGTCGGCGAGCTGCAGCACGGTGGCGCCGCGGTCGGCGAGGACGGCGGCGAACGCGTCGTGCTCGGCCTGCGCGCGTTCCACCCAGGGCAGCCCGTCGAACAGCAGGTCCGCGGAGTTGCGGGGGGTGAGGCGGCGCAGCTCCTCGCCGGGCCGGTGCAGCACCACGGTCCGAAGGCGGCCGACCTCGCTGCCAACCGCCACGTCGATGCCCGGTGCGATCACCGGCCGACCTTAGACTCACGCCCGTGATCCTTTCCGCCGATACCACCGCCTACGTCGCCATCGCCGGGGCGGGTGTCGGGCTGCTGGGCTTGGGCTTCGGGATGGGTGCGGTGCTGCGACTTCGGCGGCTACGGCGCACCTATGCAGGGGTGGCCGCGTCGGCCGAGGGCGGCGACCTGCTGGCGGAGATCGGGCACCAGCATGCGACCGTCGCCGCGTTGACCAGCGAGGTGACCGGCCTGCGCTCGGACCTGGCCTCGGCCCGCAGCGACCTGGCCGACGCGATCAGGCACGTGGCGGTGGTCCGGTTCGACGCATTCGACGACATGGGCGGCCGGCTGTCGTTTTCCGCCGCCCTGCTCGACGATGCCGGCGACGGGCTGGTGTTGACCTCGATTCATGCCCGCAGCGACTCGCGGGCCTACGCCAAGGGCATCAAGGGCGGCAGCTGCGAGCACCCGCTGTCCCCCGAGGAGGAGCAGGTCATCGGTTTCGCGCTGGCCGGAAGCGGGCCGAGCGAGCCGCGCGCCCGGCGTTCGTGAAGCGGCGCCGGTGAGTCCCGCTTCCTCCGCTCGGGTCGGCTACCTCGGCCCACCGGGCTCCTTCGCGCACGAGGCGGTCGGCCGGCTGCCCGGCGAGCACCTGGCCGCCGCCTCGGTCGCGGCGGCGCTGGCCGCGGTGCGGGCCGGGGACGTGGATGCGGCGCTGGTGCCGTTCGAGAACAGCATCGAGGGGTCGGTCGCCGGCACCCTGGACGAGCTGGGGGACCTGTCCGCTTCGCCCCTGCACATCGCCGGGGAGATCCTGCTGCCGGTCCACTTCGCGTTGCTGGGCCGGCCGGGGGCGGCGCTGGCCGCGGTGCGGACGGTGGCGACGCACCCGCATGCCGAGGCGCAGTGCCGGGCGTGGCTGGCGGGGCACCTGCCGGGTGCCGACCTGATCCTGGCGGCCTCAACGTCAACCGCAGCCCGCGAAGTCGCGGCCGGAAGGTACGACGCCGCCGTCGGCTCGCCAGCCGCGAGCGCCGTCTATGGCCTCGACGTGCTGCACCCGGATGTCGCCGACTCCCCGGGCGCCGTCACCCGTTTCGTCCTGGTACGCCAACCCGGCCCGCCGCCCGACCCCAGCGGCGCGGACCGCACCACCTTGGTGCTCTACGAGCGTGACGACCATCCCGGGGTGCTGCTGGAGATGCTGACCGAGTTCGCCGTGCGGGGGGTCAACCTGACCCGGCTGGAGTCGAGGCCAACCGGGGCGGGCCTGGGCCGGTACTGCTTCTCGTTGGACTGCGACGGGCACGTCGCCGACGCCAGGGTCGGGGAGGCGCTGGTGGCGCTGCGCCGGATCTGCGCGGAGGTCCGGTTCTGCGGGTCCTACCCGAAAGCGGACGGGGCGCGGGCGTTCGTCCGGCCCGGGGTGGCAGACGCCGATTTCGCGGCAGCCCAAACCTGGTTGGCGTCCCTGCGTACCCTCGGCCGGTGATCGACCTCAAGGCGCTGCGCGAGAACCCGCAAGCCTTCCGGGCCAGCCAGTCCGCTCGCGGGGAGGACCCCACGCAGGTGGATGCGCTGCTCGCCGCCGACCAGGCGCGGCGGGCCGCGGTCACTCGCGGCGACGGGCTGCGGGCCGAGCAGAACACCGCGTCGCAGGCGGTGCGCACCGCCACGGCGGAGCAGCGGCCGGCATTGCTTGGCCGGGCCAAGGAGCTCGCCGGGCAGGTGAAGGCCGCGCAGGTCGAGCAGGCCGAAGCCGAGCAAGTGCTGCGGGTCTTGCACCTGGGCTTGCCCAATCTGGTGGAGGCCGGCGCGCCCCCCGGTGGCGAGCAGGACTTCGTGACCCTCCGCGAGGTGGGCGCCATCCCGCGGCTGGAATTCCCCCCCCGCGATCACCTCGAGCTCGGCGAGCTGCTCGGCGCGATCGACACCGAGCGGGGCGCGAAGGTCAGCGGGGCCCGGTTCTACTTCCTGACCGGTGTAGGCGCGCTCCTGCAACTGGGCCTGCTGCAGCTGGCGCTGGCGCAGGCGGTCGAGAACGGCTTCACCCCGGTGATTACCCCGGTTCTGGTCAGCCCGACGACGATGGAGGGCACCGGGTTCCTCGGCGCACATGCCAGCGAGGTGTACCAGCTCGAGGCGGACGAGCTCTACCTGGTGGGGACCAGCGAGGTGCCGCTCGCCGCGTACCGGTCCGAAGAAGTTCTGGACCTGTCCGGCGGCCCGATCCGCTACGCCGGGTGGAGCTCGTGTTTCCGGCGGGAGGCCGGCTCCTACGGCAAGGACACCCGGGGCATCATCCGGGTGCACCAGTTCGACAAGGTGGAGATGTTCGTCTACGCCGACCCCGCCGACGCGCATGAGGAGCACCTGCGGTTGCTCGCCTGGGAGGAGCAGATGCTCGCCAAGGTGGAGGTGCCATACCGGGTGATCGACGTGGCCGGCGCCGACCTCGGTTCCTCGGCCGCCCGCAAGTACGACTGCGAGGCGTGGCTGCCCACCCAGGGGACCTGGCGGGAGCTGACCTCGACCAGCAACTGCACGACCTACCAGGCGCGCCGGTTGAACACCCGGTTCCGCGACGGCCAGGGGCGCCCGCAGCCCTGCGCGACGCTGAACGGCACCCTGGCCACCACCCGCTGGATCGTTGCGATCCTGGAAAACCACCAGCAGGCGGACGGGAGCGTGTTGGTGCCCGCCGCGCTGCGCCCCTACCTGGGCGGCCGCGAGCTGCTCACCCCGGCATGAGCGAAGCTGCAAAGCGGCGAAGCGAATGCAAATTGGACGCCCGCATGAGTGGTGGTCCGCTGCTGGGCTGGCGACCGGCCCTGGTCGCGACGGACCTGGACGGCACGCTGCTGGGTAGCGACGGCGAGGTCAGTGACGCCAACCTGGCCGCCCTCGCGGCGGTGGCGGCGGCCGGCGTGCCCTACGTCATGGTCACGGGTCGGCCATGGCGCTGGATGGCCCCAGTGCTCCTGCAACTTCCCGCGCAGGGCTCGGCGATCCTGGCTAACGGCGCCCTGGTAGTCGATCTCGCCGACGGGCGTGTCCTTGCCAGCCGGCCGATGACCGTGGGCGACTCGCTCACCTGCGTGCGGGTGCTGCGGGCCGCGATCCCGGGCGGTGTCTTCGCGATGGAGTACTCGGATCAGTCCGCCTTCGGCCGCGAGCCGGCCTACCGGGCTCGCTGGCCACCCGGGGAGTTCCGCTGCGGCGCCGCCGAGCAGCTGTGCGACCGGCCGGTTGCCAAGCTGCTGCTGCGCAGCGAGTCCCACGGCGCCGACGCCCTGCACGCGCTGGCCGCCGAGGCGGTGCGCCACCAGCTGGTGACCTTGACGCACTCCTCGGGGCAGACCGGCCTGGTCGAGATCAGCGCAGCGGGGGTGGACAAGGGAGCCGCGCTCGCGCGGTATGCCGAAGATCTGGGCATCGCCGGCCGGGACGTTCTCGCGTTCGGCGATGGGCGCAACGACCTGTCGATGCTGAGCTGGGCTGGTCACGGGGTGGCGGTGTCAAACGCGCATCCCGCGACGCGGGCGGTCGCTGACGAGATCGGCGCAAGCAACGACGAGGACGCGGTCGCGGCAGTCCTGTCCCGCTGGTTTTGCTGAGCCCGCATTTACAGGTACTGGCCGCCCCCCGATGTCGGGTGCCCCTCATGTTCGTGGCCGCTGGGTAGCGCCCTTCCACGCATCTGCTCCAACTGGCTGCGGGCTGCCATCTGCTGGGCGAACAGGGTGGTCTGGATGCCATGGAACAGGCCCTCCAGCCAGCCGACCAGCTGCGCCTGGGCGATCCGCAGCTCCGCGTCGCTGGGGGTGTCGTTCTCGGCGAACGGCAGGGTGATCCGGCTGAGCTCGTCGCGCAGGTCGGGGGCGAGCCCGTCGCAGAGCTCCACGACGGAGCGTTGCTGGATCTCTTTGAGCCGTAGCCGGCTGGCGTCGTCAAGCGGCGCGGACTTCACCTCCTCCAGCAGCTGTTTGATCATCGTGCCGATCCGCATCACCTTGTCCGGCGAGGAGACCATCCCGGCCAGCGGTGACACGGGCTGTTCCTCGGTGTCCGCCGGTTGGCCGTCCGGCCCGATGATGACCACCTGTGGCTGTTCACTCATGGGGCCATCCTTCCCTACGGTTCGACGACAACCGGCGCGCCGGTCAGCACCGTGCCTGGCAGCAAGACCCGGGCGTAGAGCCGGCTCCAGCCCGGGTGCCGACTGTGGGCCATTCGCCGGAAGTCGCCGCCGGCGAAAAACTGGGCGTTCTTGCGGCACGGGGTGCTGTAGCTGGTGGTTTCGGCGAGGACCTCGCCGATCGCCAACCGCATCCCGGGCCGCATCTGCGCCCAGTCGAGGCCTTCGAGGCTAATGTTCTCCCCGGTGTTCCCGAGGCCAACCGGATGTCCCTCGGACCGCAACGCCGCAACGACCTCGACTGACCACAGACAAAGCGCCTGGTACGGGCTGCCGTGGTGTTCGCGGGCATCCTGGCGATCCCCGCTAAGCCCCCGTCGGCCAACAAGCGCCTGCGGCACAGCGGTTTTCGGGACCCCGCCGCCGCTGCTGTTGACCTGCGCGACGCGCCCGGAGCTCGGCGCCGTCCCAGCCCAGCGAAGGCGTCCCGCGGCGGACAGGATGTGAGTCATCCGGTGCGCGGCCTGCAGCAGGTGCGCCTCGTCGAGCGCGCGGGCATCGGCCGGCAACTGCTCGAGCTCGCGCCGCAGCCTGTCGAAGCCGGCCGGGTCCGGCGCCCCTTCGACCAGGTCGTCGAGGAGCCGGTCGGAGTAGTTCAGCAGCCGGATGGCGTCCCGCCGTTCCCAGTCGGCGGCTGCGAAGCCGCAGATGCCGCAGTCCCCCGGCAACCGGTTGATCACGTCCTCGTCGGCGCTCATCGCGGCACGCGCAGGACGACCTTGCCGACGTGTTCGCTGTCGGTGACCAGCCGGTGCGCCTGCGCCGCTTCCGGCAACGGAACGACCCGGTCGATGATCGGGCGGATCTGGCCGGCGGCGATCAGCGGCCACACCCGGTCAGCGACCTCGGCGCAGATGGCGGCCTTCTCGGCAGCCGGGCGTACCCGCAGGGACGCGGCGTGCACCGTGCCGCGCTTGCCGAGCAGCTGGCCGAGGTTGAGCTCGGCGGTGGTGCCGCCTTGCAGCCCGATGACGACCAGCCGCCCGTTGGGGGCTAGCACGTCGACGTTGCGCGCGAGGTACTTCGCGCCCATGTTGTCCAGGACGACGTCGGCCTGGCCCAGCACCTCGACGAAGTCCTGCTCCCGGTAGTTGATCAGCACCTGCGCGCCGAGTTCCCGGCAGCGCTCGAGCTTGTCCTGGCTACCGGCGGTGACCGCCACCCGGACCCCGAGCGCCACCGCGTACTGAATAGCGAAGGTGCCGATGCCACTGCCACCGCCGTGGATCAGTAGCGTCTCGCCCGCCTTCAGCCGGGCCGTCATGATCAGGTTTGCGTGCACGGTGCAGGCCACTTCCGGCAACGCTGCGGCGCTGATCAGGTCCACCCCGGCGGGGATGGGTAGGCACTGTCCCGCGGGGACGACCACTTGCTCGGCGTAACCGCCGCCGGCGAGTAGCGCGCACACCTGATCCCCGACCCCAAGGCGGACCGCGCCCTGCCCGGCGGCCTGATCCGCGCTGCCGCCGCGCTGCTCCACCCCGTCTGCGACGGCCGCGACGGTACCGCTGCACTCGAGGCCCAGGATCTCGCTAGCGCCGGGGGGTGGCGGGTAGAACCCCTGGCGTTGCATCAGGTCGGCGCGGTTGACCGCGCTGGCGGCGACGTCGAGCAGGACCTCGCCGGGACCTGGTGTGAGATCCGGCACCTGCATCCAGCGAAGGACGTCTACGTCACCGGGTCCGGACATCGAGATGGCGTGCACGCGGCAAAACCTAGCCGGGTCAGCTCGGCGGCCAGCAGGGCCGGGACCTGCAGGTGCAGCAGGTGCCCCGCGCTCGTGTCGACGAATCGGGCCCCTAGGCGCCGCGCGACGGCGTGCGCGGCGTGCGGGGGGATGGCCGTGTCGCGGGTGCCGTGCACCACGGTGACCGGATACGGCGGCGGGGCGAGCCCCTCCCAGAGGCCTGGAGTCTCGGCGATCAGCGCATGCTGCTCGATCCGGAAGGCGAGCCAGTCGCGACCCGTCAACGCCCGGCCCTGGCTCTGACCGAGGGTCCGCTCTCCGGGGGTCAGGTGAGACCCGGACACCGCCTCGACCATGAAGGCCAGCCTGGGTAGCAGCCGTTGGAAGACGGCGCCTGCGCCGGGCAGCGCCATCAGCCGGTCGATGCGGTTGATGGCGGCCGGCGCCCCGACGGGCGCGGCGAGGAGAAGTCCGGCAACGCGGTCGGGGTGGGCCCCAGCGTAGGCGAGGACCGCGCCGGCTGACCATGACAGGCCCAGCAGCAGCACCGGGTCCGCTGGCGAGAGCCGGTCCACCAACACGGACAAGGCAGCCGCGTCCCCGGCAAAGCCGGTAGCGGGCGCCGGGTTTCCCCCGTATCCGGGGCGATCAACAGTCACTACCCGAAGGCCCGCGCCGACCAACAGCGGCAGGAGCCCGGCAAAGTCGCGTCCACCGCCAGGCTGGCCGTGCAGCAGCACGGCCAGCCCGCCTTGGCCCCGGTCGGCGACAATGTGCATCCCCCCGCCTCGCGCCTATGCGGCTTGCTCGAGCGAGGTGAACTCGTCCTCGGACAGGCTGAGGTCGGCGGCGGCGCAGTTCTCCTCCAAGTGCGCCACCGAGGCGGTACCCGGAATCGGCAGCATTACCGGGGAGCGCTGCAGCAGCCAGGCAAGTGCGAGCTGGGCGGAGGTGGCCTGCCCGTGCTGGGCGCGGACCTTGTCTAGCGGGCCACCGGGTCGGGCGAGGTTCCCGCTTGCCACCGGGAACCACGGGATGAACGCGATGCCGTTGGCTGTGCAGTAGGACAGCACCTGCTCGGATTGCCGGTTGGCGAGGTTGTATTCGTTCTGCACGCTGGCGACGGTCAGGCCGGCGGCTTGCGCGGCTTCGATCTCCTCGACGTTGACCTCGGACAGGCCGATGTGGCGAACCAGGCCCTCGTCGACGAATTCCCGGAGGGCACCGAACTGCTCCTCACGGGGGGTGGAGGGATCGATCCGGTGCAGCTGCCACAGGTCGATGCGGTCCAGGCCGAGCCGGCGAAGCGACATCAGCACGCATTGGCGCAGGTACTCGGGGCGGCCCAACGGGGGCCACACGTTCGGGCCGCTTCGGGTGAGCCCGCCCTTGGTGGCGATGACCACCTCGCCGTAACCGTGCTCGCCGTGCAGCGCCTCCCGGATCAGGTCCTCGGAGACATAGGGCCCGTAGCTATCGGCCGTGTCGATGAACGTGACGCCGAGGTCCGCGGCCCGGCGCAGCACCCGGATGGCCTCGTCGCGGTCCTTGGGCGCCCCCAGATGCCTTCGCCGGTGATCCGCATTGCGCCGTAGCCGAGCCGGTGGACGGGCAGATCGCCGCCGAGGCTGAAGGTGCCGCTTTCCGAGACGCTCAACACAGGGTCCTTCCACGTAGAGGGAGCTTTCCTACCGGTAACCGGCCAGCCGACCGGTTCCTTCCGGGAGCCCCCACGTTGGTGGTGACCGGCGGTTCCTGGTGCACCCCGGGTGGCGATCGATGAGCTAAACCAGCAGGCCGTCGGCGGCCCCGCTACGGTGCCTGGTGCCTGAGCCCTGCTGGTACGTGCCGCTCGACGACACCGACACCCGGTTTCGCGCCACCGCGGACAGCGCCGGACCGTGGTCGGCGCAGTCCCAACACGGGGGGCCGCCTGCGGCCCTGCTCGCTCGGGCCCTGGAGCGCTGCGCTCCACGCGAGGAGATGCTGATCAGCCGGATCACCACCGAGATCCTCGGCCCCGTCCCGGTCGGGGAACTCGCGCTCGAGGCAAGGGTGGCCCGAAAGGGCAGGAGCGTCGAGCTGCTCGAGGCCACGTTGCGTGCGGCCGACCGGCCGGTCATGACGGCCTCCGCCTGGCGGGTGCTGCGCACCCAGCTCGATTCGGCTGGCGCCGGCGCCGGGCCGCCGCCGCTGCCCGACCGGGAATCCGACACGGCAGCGTTCTCCTCGGCTGGCTACCTGCGGTCCATCGAGTGGCGCATGGTGTCCGGCGGCTGGGCCGAGCCCGGCCCCACCGCGGTGTGGGCCAGGATGCGCGGGGTGCTCCTCGCAGGTGAGCAGCCGTCCGGATTGCAGCGGCTGATGGGCCTCGCCGATTCCGGCAACGGGGTGTCCGCGGTGCTGGATATGTCGCGGTTCTGGTTCATCAACCCGGAGCTCACTGTGCACGTGCACCGTGAACCGCAGGGCGAATGGCTGCTGCTGGATGCCTGCACCACGATCAGCGCCGGCGGCACCGGGCTGGCCACCAGCCGGCTCTCCGACAGGTCAGGGGAGGTGGGCCGCGCCGCCCAGTCCCTGCTGGTCGGCGCCCGCTGACCGCCCCGCCTCCACGCTGGTGATCAAGCAAACCTGGTCGCTAGATCGCCGAATTCACGACCACCTTTGCTTGATCACGTGGGAGGGGGGCCCGGACCGCGCGGCGCTCACCGCGCCGGTCAGCCGGAGCGGCGTAGCTTCTCGCCCGCCTGCTCGCGCTCCAGCTCGGCGGCCCGCTCGGGGGTCGGAGCACCGCCGCCTGCTCGGGCTGGCAGCCACCACGACGCCCCGGCCGGATCGGTGGGGTAGTCGCGCTGTGCGGCGGCGAGCAGGTTCTCCATCGCGGCGGCGAGCGCAACGCTGCCGGCCACCGCGTCGGTTCCGGCCGGCAGGTGCAGCGGTGCGCCGAGCGTGATCGTGACCGGGGTGCCGCGGGCGGCGCGCAGGTCGCGCTGCCGGCCCTTGGTCCAGACCCGCTGGCTGCCCCATAACACCAGCGGGTAGATCGGGACGCTGGCCGAGACGGCCATCCGCACCGCGCCGGTCTTGAACTCCTTGAGGCAATAGCTCTGGCTGATCGTGGCCTCCGGGAACACCCCGATCAGCTCGCCGCCGCGCAGGGCCGTCAGCGCCGCCCGGTACGCCCCGGCCCCCGCTGCCCGGTCAACGGGGATGTGCTTCATCCCGCGCATCAACGGCCCCGAGACGGGGTGCCGGAACACCTGGTCCTTGGCCATGAACCGGATCAGCCGGCGGTGGCCGTACCAGAACGGCACCCCGGCCAGCGCGAAGTCCAGGTACCCGATGTGGTTGATCGCGACGACCCCGCCGCCGGTCGCTGGCACGTGTTCGATCCCGCGCACGTCCAACTTCAGGCCGAGCGCCTTGAACGTGCCGAGGGCGAAGTGGATCACCGCGGGGTAGACGGGCTCGGCCATGGCGCACCCTACTAGTCGGCTCCGGGCACTCGGCGGCTCGGAACTAGACCTCCGGCTCGCCTCGGTCCCCGACCGAGACCAGCGCCAGGGGCGCCGGGATGGCGAGCGCCGCGGGACGGGTGTTTTGCATCCGGGCCAGCGCAAGGACGGCGACGCCCACCCCGAGCAGGCACAAGCCTTCGGTGGCCAGGGCCAGCGGGGTGTGTGTCAGGTTCTCGTGGAACACGATGACGCCGAGGCTGATCCCGGTCAGCAGCTCGGCCATCGTCAGGTGCGGCAGCGAGGAGGCGATCGGGCCGGCCTGATAGGCCGTCTGGGACAGCGCGATCGCGGCTGCGCCCACGACGATCAGGGCGTAGGTCGGCCAGCGCAGTGGGACCGCAGCCAGGCCGCCGGCGAAGGTGACCACCTGCTTGATCAGTGCGGCGGTCATGCCGTAGGCGACGCCGCCGGCCACCCCGATCAGCGCCCGCGGTGCATCGGGTAGCGTCGGGCGAGCGCCAGTGCGCCGGCCGCCGCGGTCCCGCCGGCCGCGATGACCGTGCCGAGCGCGTCCGTGTCGCTGGGGACGTAGCCGGCGCTTGGTCGGGCGATCACGAGGAAACCGGCCAGCCCGGCGACTAGCAGCGCGGCCCACGCCCACTCGGCGAGCTGCGGCCGGCGCCGTTCCAACGCGAGGCTGAGCGGGAGCGCGAACAGCAGGCCGGTCAGCAGCAGGGGTTGCACCACGGCGAGCCCCCCGCGGGACAGCGCGAACGCGTTCAGCACCAGCCCGTTCCCGCGGCGAGCAGGCCGGCGAGCCACATCGGGCGGCGGGCCAGCCGGGCCAGCAGGCCAAGGCGCAGCCCCCGGCCGGCCGGGGCCTGCCCGGCGCTGCGATGTTGCAGGACGGTGGAGAGCGCCGCGGCGCCCGCCCCACCCAGTGCGGCGCCTACCACCCCCGTCGACGTCATGAACGGGCCGTACCCCGGCCCGGTCCCGCGCAGCCCCGTTTGCCGGGGTTTTCGGGGCAGGTCATACAATTTGTACGAGTCTTTCGGGCTTTGCCAATCATCGGGGCATCCGCCGCCACAGCGGCCGGGGCAGGAAGCGCAGCACGCTCATCACCGGTCCGAGCATGGGGGGCACGTAGATGGTGTTCCGGCCGCCGGCGAGCCCGGCCGCGACTGCTGCGCCTACCGCCGCCGGCGTCGTGGCGAGCGGGGCAGGCGCCATCCCGGCGGTCATTGTGCCGTGCACGAACCCGGGCCGGACCACCAGCACCCGCACCCCGGAGCCGGCCAGGGAATCGGCGAGGCCCTCGGACAGGACGTCGAGGCCGGCTTTGCCGGCGCCGTAGACGAAGTTGGCGCGCCGGCCGCGCAGCCCGGCGACCGAGGAGAGCACCACGAGCGCGCCGTGGCCCTGCGCCCGCAGGCGGGTGGCGACGTGCAGCAGCACGGCTGCGGGACCGACGAGGTTGGTCTGCAGCACCGACGCCGCGAAGGCGGGGTCGGCCTCGGCCGCCTGCTGATCACCGAGGACGCCGGCGGCCAGCACGGTGACGTCCACGTCGCCGCCGGCCCAGATGGCCTCGAGAGTCTGGGGGTGGGCGGCCAGGTCCAGCGCGTCGAACGCAACGACCTGCCGCGCGGCGCCGGGCGGCAGGGGGACGCCCGCCAGCCGGGCCTGGTCCCGGCCGGCGAGGATGACGGTGGCGCCGGGGGCCAGCGGCAGGGCGGCGAGCACCGCCAGCCCGATCTCGCTGGTGCCGCCGAGCAGCAACACGCGCTGCACCCGGCCGACCCCGTCACGCACGCGCGGTCAGTCCCAGCCGGGCCCCGAGGTCAGAGCGGAAGCGCCCGTGCGCGGCCGGTCCGCAGGCCAGGTCGAGGGCCATCGACCAGCCGGGGAGGGGAAAGGACAGCATGCCGCCCCCAGCCGGCCCGAAGCGCTTTAGCACACCCAGGAAGGGCGCCACCGCCGCCGCCCCGCGCAGCAGTTCCAGCACCCGATGCAGCACCGCTTCGGCGCCGAGCGGCACCACGAAGTGGTACTGCACGAAGCCGCGCGGCCCGTAGAACCGGTTCCAGCCGGGGAGCGCATCGAGCGGGTGGTAGAAGCCGCTGGCCGCGACCATGGCCGGCGCGCGGTTTGCCGGCAGCCGCCACCAGGCGGCGTTGAAAGCCCGGACGCTCGCGCGGCGTACGAGGGTGAGCGGTATCGGGGGGACCAGGTCGGGCCGGTCGGCCGGGTGATACCCCCAGCGGTCGGGGTCGGCCGGCTGGCCGGGGTCGGTCGGGTCGGCGGCGCTGATGATCCCGCGGCCCGAGCCGCGACCGGTCGCGAGGGCGTCGACCCAGGCGACTGCGTGCTGGTGGGAATGCGCGGCGGCGTCCAGCTCGGAAAGGAGCGTGTCGAGGTTGGGCGCCCGGGTGTTGCTGACCTGCAGCCAGCTGCTGGGGGTCGGGGGGACTGCGACGGTGGCCTCGGTGATGACCCCGGTGAGGCCCATCCCGCCGACGGTGGCCCAGAACGCGTCAGGATCGGGGCCGTCCGGGGCCAGTTCGTGGGCGGCGCCGAGCCCGTCGATCAGCCGGATCCGGCGCAGCCAGCGGCCCAGCACCCCCCGCGGGCCGCAGGCGCGGATGGCCGCGGCGGCGGCAGGGGCGCTCCCGGCTCCCGTCGGCAGCGCCGTGATCTGGCAGCGGGCCGGGGCGGTCCGGCCCCACCCATGAACCTCGGTCAGCTCTCCCTGGGCGCCTGGGGCTGCCGGCGCGGCGCCTTGCCCTGCCTCGGTCCCTGCAGCGCTAAGCATTCAGCACGGCGACGCTGAACGCGATCGCCCAGGTCAGGACCGCGAGCTGCAGCGGCCGGGCCCGCAGCAGCAGCTCCTCCGGCGCGTCCCCCTGCCCGCCGTCGACCCGTCGCGAATAAAAGACCAGGCCGCCGATCAGCGGCAGCGCGGAGAGCAGCGCAACGGCGGGGGCGAACAGCCCCGGACGGGTAGCGGCCCAGCCGGTGTAGAGGGCGATGCTGGCGATGGCGGCCGCCAGTCGGGCCGCCCGCAGGGACCGGACCCGGTAGCGGCCGAGCACCGCACGGTGACCGGCCGCGGCGAGCCCGAGTTCACGCAGCTCGGCCTCCCGCTTGCTGACGGCCAGGAACAGCGCGCCGGTGCAGACGACCGAGGTGAACCAGTACGACAGTGGGATGCCGCCGGCAACCGAGCCGGCCAGCGTGCGCAGGTAGAAGCCGGCAGCCAGCACGGCCAGCTCGAGGACCGGGACACGCTTGAGTCGGGCCGAGTAGGCCAAGCACAGGGCGATGTAGCCGGCGACGACGAGCGCGACCCGGCCGCCGATGAGCGCCGCCGCGGCGACGCCCAGCAGCAGGCTGGCCGCCCCCGCACCCACGGCCACCGGGATGGGGACCAGCCCGGCCGCGATCGGCCGGGTCTGCTTGCGCCAGTGCCGGCGGTCCTGCTCGACGTCGCGAACGTCGTTGACCAAGTAGACGCCGGCGGAGGCGAGGATGAAGGCGAGCAGGCAGAGCGCTACCCGGCCGATAACGGCACCGTCCGCTTGGCTGGGGCTGGCCGCCACCGCCGCGAAGACCAGCAGGTTCTTGGGCCACTGCCGCGGCCTGGCTGTGCGCAGCAAACCCGCCACGATGCGGGCGCCGCGGACGTGGGGTGGCTGCGCCGAGGTCCGGCGCACCGCGGTGGGCGCGCTCACCGCACGTGGACGGCGAAGAAGTCGCGGGTGCCGGTGGTGTCATACCGGCTCGCCTTCCGCTGCATGGTCGGCAGCAGGTTCTGCTCCTTCGGGTAGCTGACGAAGCTGGTCCACTCCGGGTTGATGTCCAGTTCCATTGCCCGGACACTTCCGGCCCGGCGCAACAATTCGGCGATGCTGCTCGCCGAAAGCCGGTCACCGGCCACGTAGATGATAGCGCCGGTCTTGGTGATGCCGACACCGGAGCGCCACACAAACAGGCGGTTGCCCAATGTTGCGCCCCAGCGGCCACCGGCGTTGGTGTCCAGGCCGGCAACGGGGGCGCCACCATCGACGAGCAGATCCAGGTTTTGGCGCACCGCGACGACATTGCTGCTCATCCGCACGTCGCGTCCCCAGACGCCGATCGAGGCGCGCCCCTGCCGGTCGATTACGAACGAGGCGGCGCCGGTACGCAGGGTGCCGACCGTGCGGCCGTCGAGGTAGAAGCCGCCGCGCGCGGCATCGACGCGGAACGCGGAGTTGAAGGCGGCGACGAGCCCACCCCGCGCTGCTCCGCTCAGCACGGGGGGCAGTGACCATGGGCCGTGCCCCGGCTCCTGGGTCCCGGGGTGCAATTCGAACCGGACCCGGCTCTGGTCCATCCGGACCACGCCAGCGGTGTAGGAGGTGTGAATCGCGTCGGGGCGAAGGTAGGCGGCCTCGATGGCGGCCACCCCCCCCACGGTGGTCAGCGGCTCCCACTGGCCCTCGTGCGGCAGGGGGGCGGGGGCCAGCGGCGCGATCGCCGAGGGAAGGCCATTGGCCACCGCGGGCTGCGGGGGAGCCGCCGTGACCAGCGGCGAGGTGGCTGCGGGCTTTCCGCCTACAGCCGGCGCGTGGTAGGTGGCCCGTTCCAGCCGGTCGATCACCGGGGAAAGGCCGTGGCCGCGGCCCCACTCGGCCAGTCGCGCCGCCACGCTGTCGGTGCCGGGCGCGCGCAGCGCCCTGCTGATGCTGAACCCCACCAGGAGCGCGAAAACGACGAGCCCCGCGAGCACGACCTTCGTCACGGGATGGCGCCTGGCCAGCCAGCTTCGGCGGCGCCGCGATGCGCGGGGTGTGGCCGTGGTGTGATCGGTCTGGTCGGTCTGGTCGCCGCCGGTGGTCAGGCTCATCGGATACCGGTGACCCACGTCACACCGGTGGCCCCGGTGGTGCGTGCCCGTTGGGCGAGGGACATGAGCCAGCCAATCGCTTCTCGGGGTTCCGCGACACGCGGCGAGAGGAGGACCCTCCCGTCCTCACTCTAAGGTGTAGCCCGCTCATTCGCCGCGCACGCTGGAGTGAACATTGCGCCGCGTCAGCCGCCGGCCCCGCCGCAAGCCGGCGTCAGCCGCCGGCCATGCCACAAGCCGGCGTCAGCCGCCGGCCATCGCCCCCACGACGAGGAAGGGTTCGCTGCCCGCCGCGACAGGGGCGGGGAGCGGCGTGTCGGCCGGTTCGTGGGAGAGGTCCTGCTCGCAGGCGAAGAACCGCACGAACGGCCGGCGTTTCCCGCTGACCTGATCGCGCATCGTGCCGCGCAGCATTGGGTAGCGAGCCTCAAGCGCATCCAGGACCAGCCGCTGCGTGGGCGCGTCCTGGATTTCGAGTTTCACCTCGCCGCTCACCCTGGCCAGGGTGCGCAGATGCGCCGGCAGCACTACGCGGATCATGGGAGCGTCTGGACTTCGACCGACAGCACCGCCGGGAGATCTCGCACGATCGGCGCCCAGCTGTCCCCCGCGTCGGGCGAGGCGTAGACCTGGCCGCCGGTCGTCCCGAAGTAGACGCCGCAGGAATCGAGAGAGTCGACCGCCATGGCATCGCGCAGCACGTTGACGTAACAGTTGCTCTGCGGCAGGCCCTTGGTGAGCGGCTCCCATTCGTTCCCGCCGGTCCGGCTGCGGTACACCCGCAGCTTGCCCTCGGGTGGGTAGTGCTCGGAATCACTCTTGATCGGAATCACGTACACGGTGTCCGGCTCGTGCGCGTGCACGTCGATGGGGAAGCCGAAGTCGCTCGGCAAGTCTCCGCTGATCTCGTGCCACGACTCCCCGGCGTCGTCGCTGCGCATGACATCCCAGTGTTTTTGCATGAACAGGACGTCCGGGCGCCCCGGGTGAAGCGCGATGCGGTGCACGCAGTGCCCGACCTCGGCGGCGGGACTTGGGATGCCGTCGGAGAGCAAGCCTTGGTTGATCGGCCGCCACGTGGTGCCGGCGTCGTCGGACCGAAACACCCCGGCCGCCGAGATGGCGACGTACATCCGGCCGGGAACGGCGGGATCTTGCACGATCGTGTGCAGGCACATCCCGCCGGCCCCCGGCTGCCACTTCGGTCCCGAGCCCTGCTCGCGTAACCCGGGCAGTTCGGTCCATTCCTGGCCACCGTCGGTGGAGCGGAACAAGGCGGCGTCTTCCACCCCGGCGTAGACGGTGTCAGGGTCGGTGAGCGCTGGTTCTAGATGCCAGACCCGCGCGAACTCCCACGGGTGCGGGGTGCCGTCGTACCACTGATGCGTGCCAGGGACGCCGTCATATTCGAACTTGTTACCGACCGGCTCCCAGCGGGCGCCGCCGTCGTCGGAGCGCTGGATTTGCTGCCCGAACCAGCCGCTGCACTGCGAAGCGTAGAGCCGGGCCGGGTCGGCGGCGGATCCCTTGACGTGGTAAATCTCCCAGCCGGCAAAATGCGGACCCGCGACGTCCCAATGCTCGCGTTTCGCGTCGGAGGTGAGGATGAACGCGCCCTTGCGGGTGCCCACCAGTACCCGTACCCCGGTCATCACGACTCCCTTTCACTTGGGCCGCAACCCTGGCGGCTCCTGACGAGATTCATGGCGATCAAGCTGAGGGCGACCTCCCCGGCTTGGTTGATCAGCTCCACCCTGGTCCGGATCAGACCACGATCCGGCTTGCTCCGCGACAGGCGCGCCTCGGTGACCACGGTGCGGACGGTGAGCCGGTCACCTGGCCGGACCGGCCGAAGCCAGCGCAGCTCATCGACGCCGGGCGAGCCAAGGCTGGAGGCTGGTGAGAGGAATTGGTCGACCAGCAGCCGCATCATCAGCGCGCAGGTATGCCAGCCACTGGCGATCAGGCCGCCGTAGGGTCCAGCCTCGGCGGCCGCCCGGTCGATGTGGATCGGCTGCGGATCGAAGCGCTGACCGAACTCGATCACCTCGGCCTCCTCGACGCGGATCGGCCCGTGTTCGTCGCTGGCGCCGACGGCGTAGTCCTCGAAGTAGCGCTCGGTCACGGGAGGCAAACTAGCCGTCCGCCGCTCAGGCGAGGTCCAAATTTGCCTTCGCTTCGCCGTTTCGCAGCTTCGCTCATGCTGGGGCGGTGTTGTGTCGATAGGGAGGCGTGTCTAGGTCACGCCGCCAGTTGGGCTCTCTGCTGGCCGCGGTCGTAGTCGTGGCCGCGGCGCTGCTCGCTGCCTTCCAGGTGCAGCGCGACTCGGCCGTCAGTGCGGGGAGAAACGCCGCGAGCGTCAACCCTGCTCGCGGCGCAGCTAGACATGGAAACCGGTGTGCGCGGGTTCACCAACACCGGTCGGGAGGAGTTCTTGGCTCCTTACCTCAGTGGCCAGAGTTCTTACGAGCAAGTGAGCGTGCTTGTCGCCAACGCGACGGCGGGCGACGCAACAACGATGCGGTTGGCGGCGGCCGAAGACAGCGTCGCCCGGGCCTGGCAAGCGGGCGCAACCACGGCGATTGCCGACCGCCGCAGATCCAGCGTTGCCGCGCCGAATGAGGTGCAGCGGGCGCTCGACCGCAAGGCCCAGATGGACCGCTTCCGCGACCTCAACGCCCAGTTGCGGACCCGGCTGGACCAACGCCGGGACGCAACGCTGCGCCGGATCGGCCTCGTCTCGGCGGTGGTGGTGGCGGGGATGGCCGGGCTGTTCGCGCTGTTCAGCTACCTGCGACTGGAACGCAAAGCTGCGTTCACGCTGGCGGCCAGCGAGCGGGAGATCGCCTACCGCGTTCGGCAGCGCGAGTTCACCGACCTCATCCAGGCTGTCGACACCGAGGATGAGGCCCACCAGATGGTGCAGCGCCACCTGCAGCGCTCGCTGACGGGTGCGACAGCGGTCGTGCTCAAGCGCAACAATTCCGACAACAGGCTGCAGACCGCGACCACGCTCCCGGCCGACTCCGCGTTGGCTCGGAGCCTGGTTGGCGCCGAGCCGCGGGCCTGCCTGGCCATCCGGCTGGGGCGTCCCCATCAGGACGGCGCCCGGCATGACAAGCTCCTTTCCTGCACCGTCTGCAGCGTTGTCGCTGGCACTGCCAGCTGTCAGCCGCTTCTCGTCGGCGGCAAGGTGATCGGCTCGGTGCTCATCGAGCAAACCCGCCCGCTGGAGGAAGCCGAACGCCGCTCGGTGGCTGACACGGTCGCCCAGGCCGCGCCCGTACTGGCCAACCTTAAGACGATCGCGATCGCCGAGAACCGCGCCTCGACCGACGCTCTCACCGGCCTGCCCAATCGCCGCGCGATGAGCGACACCGTTAAGCGGATGGCAGCCCACGCTGGCCGAACGGCGGAGCCCCTGGCCGCTATCGCCTTCGACCTGGATCATTTCAAGACCATCAACGATCGGTACGGACACGAAACCGGGGACGCCGCTCTCTCCGCAGTGGGCGAGTGCCTGCGGGCCAGCTTGCGGGAGAGCGACTTTGCCGCCCGTGTCGGCGGGGAGGAGTTCCTGGTTCTCGCACCGGACACCGATGTCGCTGGCGCTATGGCGCTGGCAGGGAAGTTGCGTGACGCAATTGGCTGCGAACAGGTCCCTGGATTGCTCCAGCCCATCACCGCCAGCTTCGGAGTCGCCGTCATCCCGGATCACTCGGCTGGATTCGAGGGGCTCCTTCGCCGGGCCGACCGGGCGAGCTATTTCGCCAAGGAACGCGGCCGCAACCGGGTCGAGGTCGCCAGTAACGACGAGCCGGGCACCGCTGCGCCTTCGGCCAAGCGCGGGTCCGCGTCATCCGAGCAGCGGGAGGGTCCCGTGAGTCCTGCATCGACGGCGTACCGGTCATGAACGCCGCCGGGGAGGAAAGCGGGGAACTGGTGGAGGTCCGGCTGCAGCAGCTGCCGGTGGCGCTCTGGGAGCGCGCCCAGGAGCACGGCGATGAGCTCATCCGCGAGTTCACCTTGATGGCGGCCGACGGCGACCGGGGCGCCGCGCTTGAGGTGCCGGCCCAGCTGACCGGACTGATCCAGCAACTCACCGCGCGCTACGGTGGATTCACCGCCGAGCAGGAGGTCGAGCTCGCCAACGCCGCGGCGGAAGGTGTCCAGGAGATCGAGCTGACCTTCCAGGTCCCGGCGGCGGCCGCGAAGGCGGCAGCCGACCTCGGCCAGATGCTTGATGCGGCCGACGGCTATTGCCGAGCCGGCCAGCACCTGCTGACTCTGGCGACGCCGGCGCAATCGGTGACGTTCCGGCGGTGGTACCTGGACCAGTTCATCGGGCAGATCGGTGGTGCCCTGCCGACGCCCTGGCCAGAATGGGCCGCAGTTACTGCCCGATAGGACGCGCCCGGAAGGGCCCGGTGCACAACGCTCGCCTGGCGGACACCTGCGGAACACGACTGGGTCACCTCGCGGCCATGACCTCGCGACACGGTGTGCCTCGTGTCCACCGACGGGCACCCCTGGCGTGAGGAGAAAGCGTGGGTGTCAGTGGAGCCGCAAATGTCAGCGGAGCGTTGATGCGCCGACGCGGCACGGCCACCGTGCTGAGTCTGGCTGGCGGCGCGTTGGCTATCGCAAGCGGCTCGGCGGCGATCGCCGCGGGCCCAACCGTTCCCGCCGGATTCAGCATCACCACGCTGGCGACGGGCGGCAGCCTGTCGAAGCCGGACGACGTCACCGCGCTCGGCAACCATCTGTTCGTCAGCTTCCAGAACGGCGTGGGCGCCAAGGGTGAGCCGGCCCCCGGCGGCGGCACGACCAGCACGGTTCAGGAGTTCACGATGGCCGGCGCCCCCGTCGCCAAGTGGACCCTCACCGGCAAATGCGACGGATTGAGCGCCGACCCAGCCAACAACCGCCTGATCGCGACGGTCAACGAGGACGCCAATTCGAGCCTGTACACGATCAGCCCATCGTCCCCGACACCAACGCACTACGTATATAGCCCCAGCTCGCTCCCGCACCAGGGCGGGACCGACGCGATCTCGGTGGTGAACGGGCAGATCCTGATTGCGGCCTCCGCACCCAAGGCCGCGTCCGGGCCGGCTGCCTACCGCGTACAGCTCGCCGGTGGGAGGGCCAGCCTGACGCCGGTGTTCACCGACACCAGCGTGGCCACTACCGCGAACAGCGGCGCAAACCACGGGAAGTCCGAGAAGCTGGCGCTCACCGATCCGGACTCGACCGAGGTGGTTCCTTCGACCAGCCCGCGGTTCGCTGGGAACTATTTGCTGGACTCGCAGGGCGACAAGGAGCTGGTGTTCACCGGGGGCGCCGGCGGCAGCAACCCGGCACTGTCGGTCCTGCACACCAGCACCGAGGTGAACGACACCGCGTTCGCGACCGGGGGGCAGGGCACGCTGTACGTCACCGACAACGCGACCAATTCGCTGATCGCCATTACGGGCGACTTTGCAGCCGGCACCGCCTACTCGGCCGTGCCGAAGGACAGCAGCGTCAATCCGGGGACGGTCGGGACACTTGACCTTTCGACGGGAACCGTGACGCCGTTCGCCACCGGGTTGGGCAGCCCAGCCGGGTTGCTGTTCGTGCCTGCCGCCGCCAGCACAGGGGGCGGAGCTCCTGCCGGGGCCGCGCCGGTCAGTGGTGGCCAGGTCGGCGTCATCCCCGCCGGCGGGGTCGCCGCCGGCGGCGGGTCGACCAGCCGCACTCCGTTTGGCCTGCTGGTGACCGGCGGTGCGCTGCTGCTCGGCGCCGGCGCCCTCGCCGGGGGACGGCGGCTGCGGCGCCGGTGAGCCGGCCCGCCGTCTGGGTCGCCAGGGCGGGCATCGCCGTCCTGGCGGCGTCCGGGGGTGGCCTGCTGGTGCTCGCCGCTGCCCAGCATCGCCCGCCCCCGTCCCCGGCTGCATCGGCCGCGGGGTCGGTGTCGCCCTTCCAGGCCAGCCGCGTAGGGCCCCCAGTTGCGGTTCGCCCGGCGAGCCTCCGCAGCACGGGACCGGCGCTGCAGCGGGGCGTGCTCGGCGGAGGGCAGGACGTACAACCGCTTGGTTCAGCGCTCCCGCAGCGGCTGAAGATCCCGGCGCTGGGGGTGTCGGCGCCGGTGGTCGGCCTGGGGCTCAACGCCGATGGCAGCCTGCAGGTCCCCACCGCGTTTTCCCAGACCGGCTGGTACCGCGCATCGCCAACGCCGGGGGCACTCGGCCCCGCTGTCATCGCCGGCCATGTGGATTCTGCCGCCGGGGGGCCCGCCGTCTTCTACCGGTTGGCTGCCCTGCACCCGGGGGACCACGTCGAGGTCGAGCGCGCTGACCGGCGCACCGCGGTATTCACCGTCACCGGCGTCCGGGAGTTCGGCAAGGACCAGTTCCCCACGCAGCTGGTCTACGCGAACACCCGCGATGCCGCCCTCCGGCTGGTCACCTGCGGGGGCAGCTTCGACGCCGCCAGCGGTCACTACCGCGACGACGTAGTCGTTTTCGCGACACTCACCGGCTCGATGACGGGCTGAATCCCGCGCGGTGGTGTCGGGGCGGGGTGAAGGGGAAGGGACCCTGCATGAGCGAAGCTGCGAAGCGGCGAAGCGAAGGCAAATTGGAGGTCGTATGACCAACGCACCCCTGACCCGGTTGAACAACGGCGTGGAGATCCCGCAGCTCGGCTTTGGCGTCTTCCAGATCCCCCCGGATGAGGTCGTCGAACCCGTCCGCTCGGCCATCGAGTCCGGCTACCGGCTCATCGATACCGCTGCGGCATACGGCAACGAGGAGGGCGTGGGCAAGGCGATCGCCGAGGCCGGCGTCCCGCGGGAGGAGCTGTTCCTCACCACCAAGTTGTGGAACACCGACCACGGCCACGACGAGGCGCTGCGGGCCTTCGACACCAGCCTGGGCAAGCTTGGCGTGGACAGCGTCGACCTTTATTTGATCCACTGGCCGCTGCCGAGCCGCGGGCGCTACGTCGAGACCTGGCAGGCGCTGGAGAAGATCTACGCCGACGGCCGGGCTCGAGCCATCGGCGTGTCCAACTTCACCGAGCCGCACCTGCGGCGGTTGCTCGCCGAGAGCGGGGTAGTGCCGGCCGTCAACCAGATCGAGTTGCATCCCCGGTTCAACCAGGCCGACCTGCGCGCCTTCCACGCCGAGCACAGCATCGTGACGGAGGCGTGGAGCCCGATCGGTCAGGGCCAGGGGTTGTTGCAGGACCCGGTGGTGACCGGCATCGCCCAGGCGGTCGACCGGACGCCGGCCCAGGTCGTGCTTCGCTGGCACCTCCAGCTGGGCAATGTGGCGATCCCGAAATCCACCCACGCGGAGCGGATCCGGGCCAACATCGAGGTCTTCGACTTCGAGCTGACCGCCGCTCAGATGGGCGAGCTGTCCGGCATGGCCGGGAGCCGGCTCGGGCCGGACCCCGAGCAGTTCGACGTCTCCTGATCCCCCCGGGCCCGGCGACGGCGCCTCGTTAGCTGGCTGCGGCGACCGGGTTCCGGCGGCCGGGTAGGTGTGGCCGTTACTCGGCGCTCATGTCGTAGGTGACCCAGCGGGTGCGCTCTGCGTAGCGGTCGTAGGTGGCCATTGCCCGATGATTGTCGTCAGCAGTGATCCACCGCACGACGTTCCACCCCTTGCCCCGGGCGAGCCGGCGCAGCTCGGTGAGCAACGCGGGGGCGGCGCCGGCGCCGCGCAGATCCGGATCAACGAACAGGTCGTCAAGGTAGCAACCGGTGCCCCCCGACAGGGGCCGGGCGAATGGCCGAAAGTGCGCCAGGCCGGCGATTTGCTGCCCGTCCTCGACCAGCAGGCACCCGAACTCGTGGCGCGGATCGTGGATCCAGGACCACACCAGCCGCGCTGACTCCTCCGGCTGCGGCACCCGGTAGAAATCGGCGTAGCCCCGGTAGAGCTCACGCCATCTTTCGAAGTCGTCCTCCCGTGCCGCGCGTACTCGCCACCGCTGGTTGCCAGGCGTCCCCTCCATCGTGTGCTCCCTCACTCCCCGGTCGTGCCGTCCAGCAGTTCCCGGGTGGCATCGGCGTGGCCGGCGTGGCGCGCCGTCTCGTTGATCAGATGCAGGAGCACCCAACGCAGGTTCGTGTTCTCGCCCCACCGGCACGGCTCGGCTAGCGAAGCCATCGCCCGTACGGTCGCGTCGGTGGCTGACGCTCGCTGGCGGTAGGCCAGCAGCGCCCCCTGCACCGTGAGCTTGTCGCCGGGATGGAACTCCCGCTCGTCGCGGTCGACCTGCTCGCCGCGCATCCCGCCGTCGATCCAGCGCCACTCCACGTGGGTGAGGTGGTTGACGATGCCCAGCAGCGAGATCAGCGAGCCGTCCGGCGTCCACCGCGCCTCTGGCTCGCCCAGGCCGTCGAGCTTTCGGGCGACGGCTGCCCGCAGATAGGTGAGCCAGCGCAGGAGCAACTCCCGCTCGTCGGGATCCCCGGCGGGAAACTCCACCCTCTGCTCGGTCGGCACCGGCCCAACGTAGGGGTCGGGGGCCTACCTAAGCGATTGCTTAGGTAGGCGTTGACATCGCCCGCTGGGGGGCGCCCAATGGCACTCACCCGCAACGACGAGGGAAGGGGTCGGGCATGCAGGTGTCTGCGCCGTTCGAGTACGAACGCGCCAGCAGCGTCGGTCAGGCGATCGGGCTGCTGGACCGGCTGGGCGACACGGCGCGGCTGGTGGCCGGCGGCCACAGCCTGCTGCCGATGATGAAACTCCGGCTCGCCAACTTCGAGTACCTGATCGACATCAACGATCTGCGCGACGAGCTCGGCCACATCACGGTCGAACCGGCCCAGATCCGGATCGGGGCGATGACCAGGCACCGGGAGCTGCTCGAGTCCGACGAGCTCGCGCAGGCCTTCCCCATCTTCCGCGACGCGGAACGGGTGATCGCCGATCCGGTGGTCCGCAACCGGGGGACCCTCGGCGGGTCGCTGTGCCAGGCGGACCCCTCCGAGGACCTGTCGGCGGTCTGCACGACGCTGGGCGCCAGCTGCGTGATCCGCGGCCGGGACGGGGAGCGGGTCGTGCCGATGGAGGAGTTCTATCGCGGCCCCTACGAGACCGCGGTGGGGGCAGCCGAGTTGCTCACCGAAGTCCGCTTCCCGGTGCGGCCGGGCGGTTCCAGCGCCTACGAGAAGGTGGAGCGGCGCGCCGGCGACTGGGCGGTGGTCTCGGCCGGGGCGGCCGTCTGGATGGATGACGGCGTGATCGTCGACGCGCGGGTGGGGCTTGCCGCGGTGGGCCCGAACACGGCCGGGCTGCCGGCGATCTCCGAGGCGCTGCGCGGCCAGGCACCGTCAGAGGAGCTGTACGCCCGGGCCGGTGAACTTGCCGCGCAGAACTGCAATCCGGCGACCGACAGCCGGGGAAGCGTCGAGTACAAGCGCCACCTGGCGAGCGAGCTGACCCGGCGGGCGCTGCGCCGGTCCGTTGCCCGAATCACCGAGAGGGTCTGAGCATGCAGGTTTCGATGACGATCAACGGTGACGAGGTCACCAGGGAGATCGAAGGACGGCTGCTGCTGGTCCACTTCCTGCGCGACCACCTGGCCCTGACCGGAACCCACTGGGGCTGCGACACCAGCAACTGCGGCACCTGCGTGGTCTGGCTCGACGGCGAGCCGGTGAAGTCGTGCACGGTGCTCGCGGCGATGGCCGGCGGCCACGAGGTGCGCACCGTCGAGGGGCTCGCCAAGGACGGGGTGCTCGACCCGCTGCAGGAGGGGTTCATGCAGTGCCACGGGCTGCAGTGCGGGTTCTGCACCCCAGGCATGCTGATGACCACACGTGCGCTGCTGGACCGCAACCCCAGCCCGTCCGAGGGCGAGATTCGGGAGGCGATCTCCGGTCAAATTTGCCGGTGTACGGGATACGCCACCATCGTCCGCTCCGTGCAGTGGGCCGCAGCCGAACAGGCGGGAACCCGGACCAGCGTGACCGCGGGGAGCGCCTCATGACCGCCGTGGACGACCGGCCGGTCACCGAATTCGAGGACAACGACAAAAAGCCGGTCGGCTACGGCCGGATGCTGCGCAAGGAGGACCCGCGATTCATCCGCGGCAAGGGCCGCTACTGCGACGACGTGCAGCTGCCCGGCATGCTGCACCTGGCCGTGCTGCGTTCCTCGGTGGCCCACGCCCGGGTCGTCAGCATCGACATCACCGCGGCCCAGGCGCATCCGAAGGTCAAGCTGGTGGTCACCGGCGCGATGCTGGCCGAGAAGGGGCTGGCCTGGATGCCGACCCTGTCCAACGATGTGCAGGCGGTGCTGGCGACCGACAAGGTCCGATTCCAGGGCCAGGAGGTCGCCTTCGTGGTGGCCGAGGACCGCTACTCGGCGCGCGATGCGCTGGAACTGATCGACGTCGAGTACGACATCCTCGAGCCAGTCATCGACGCGCGTAAGGCGCTGGACCCGAGCGCGCCGGTGATCCGCGATGACCGCGAGGGCAAGACTGACAATCACTGCTTCGACTGGGAGACCGGTGACGCCGCGGCGACCGAGGCGGTATTCGCCTCGGCGGACGTGGTCGTCAGCGAGGACATCGTCTACCCACGGGTGCACCCGGCGCCGATGGAGACCTGCGGCGCCGTCGCCGATTACGACCAGGTCGACGGCAAGCTGACGCTCTGGTCGACCACTCAGGCGCCACATGCGCACCGCACGCTCTACGCGATCGTCGCCGGCCTGCCCGAACACAAGATCCGGGTCATCTCCCCCGACCTCGGCGGCGGCTTTGGGAACAAGGTCCCGATCTACCCGGGCTATGTGTGCGCCATCGTGGGCTCGCTGCTCACCGGCAAGCCGGTGAAGTGGATGGAGGACCGCTCGGAGAACCTGATCAGCACTGGTTTCGCACGGGACTACATCATGCGCGGCGAGATCGCGGCCACCAAGGAAGGCAAGATCCTCGCGATCCGCACCAACGTGCTGGCCGACCACGGGGCGTTCAACGGGACCGCGGCGCCGGTGAAGTATCCGGCCGGTTTCTTCGGGGTGTTCACCGGCAGCTACGACATCGAGGCCGCCTACTGCAAGATGACCGCCGTCTACACGAACAAGGCACCGGGCGGCGTCGCCTATGCCTGCTCGTTCCGCATCACCGAGGCCGTCTACCTGGTGGAACGGATCGTGGACTGCCTCGCCTACGAGCTGAAGATGGACCCGGTCGAGCTGCGCCTTGCGAACTTCATCCAGCCCGAGCAGTTTCCCTACACCACCAAGACGGGGTGGGTGTATGACTCCGGCGAGTACGAGCGCACCATGCGGGAGGCGATGCGGATCGCCGACTACCCGGCGCTGCGCGCCGAGCAAGCCGAGCGGCGCGAACGCGGTGAGCTGATGGGGATCGGGGTCTCATTCTTCACCGAGGCCGTCGGTGCCGGCCCCCGCAAGGACATGGACATCCTCGGCCTCGGCATGGCCGACGGCTGCGAGCTGCGCATCCACCCGACTGGCAAGGCGGTGGTCCGCCTGTCGGTGCAGTCGCAGGGCCAGGGGCACGAGACGACGTTCGCGCAGATCGTCGCCGAGGAGCTGGGGATCCCGCCGGCGGACATTGAGGTGGTGCACGGGGACACCGACCAGACCCCGTTCGGGTTGGGCACCTATGGCAGCCGGTCCACGCCGGTGTCCGGCGCGGCGGCGGCGCTGGTGGCCCGCAAGGTGCGGGACAAGGCTCGGATCATCGCCTCCGGGATGCTGGAGGTCGCCGACCTGGAGTGGGACAAGGGCTCGTTCCACGTCAAGGGCGACCCCACCAAGTCGGTCACCATCCAGGACATCGCGATGAAGGCCCACGGAGCCGGTGACCTCCCGGAGGGCATCGAGGGCGGCCTGGAAGCGCAGATCTGCTACAACCCGGAGAACCTCACCTACCCCAACGGCGCCTACATCTGCGTCGTGGACATTGACCCGGGAACGGCGGTGGTGAAGGTGCGCCGGTTCGTCGCGGTAGACGACTGCGGCACCCGGATCAACCCGATGATCATCGAGGGGCAGGTGCACGGTGGCCTCACCGACGGCGTCGGCATGGCGCTGATGGAGATGATCGCGTTCGATGAGGACGGGAACTGCCTCGGCGGTTCGCTGATGGACTACCTCATCCCCACTGCGCTGGAGGTTCCCGACTGGGAGACCGGCTTCACGGTCACCCCGTCGCCGCACCACCCGATCGGGGCGAAGGGCGTCGGGGAGTCCGCGACGGTCGGCTCGCCGCCCGCGGTGGTCAACGCGGTCGTCGACGCCCTGAAGTCCTTCGGGGTCAGGCACGCGGACATGCCGCTCACCCCGTCGCGGGTATGGGATGCCATGCAGGGCCGCGCGCGGCCCCCGATATGAGCCGCCCCAGATGAGAAGGGGGCTGTCCGCCCGGGCGGGGGAGCTGTCCGCCGACCGGGTGCCGTTCGTGCATGCGACCGTAGTCCGGGCCCAGGTGCCGACCTCGGCTCGGGCCGGGGACGACGCGATCGTGCTCTCCGACGGATCGATCGAGGGATTCGTCGGCGGCCAGTGCGCCGAGAACTCCGTGCGCACTGCGGCCCTCGGCGCGCTGCGGGATGGGGAGACGGTGCTTCTGCGCGTATTGCCTGAGGGTGAGCAACCCTTCCCCGAGTCACCGGGGGCGCGGATGGTCGTCAACCCATGCCTGTCCGGCGGGGCGTTGGAGATCTTCCTTGAACCGATGCTGCCGCCGCCGTTGCTGGAGATTGTGGGCCACACGCCGGTCGCTGATGCTGTCATCGAGATTGCCGAGGTGCTTGGTTACGCGACCAGCCGGTCGCTGCCCGGCACCGCGACCAGCCGGTCGCTGCCCGGGGAGATTCCCGCGCAGGCGGCCGCGCTGATCGTCGCGAGCCATGGGCGCGACGAGCATGATTCCATCCGGGCCGCGCTTGACGCCGGCATCGGCTACATCGCGCTGGTGGCCAGCCGCCGGCGGGGGGCCGCCGTCTTCGACGAGCTCGAGCTGAGCGAGGCCGAACGCGCCCGGATCAGCAGCCCCGCAGGCCTGGACATCGGTTCGCGAACCGCGCCGGAGGTCGCGGTGTCGATTCTCGCCGAGGTCATCGCGGCGATCCGCACTGGTGGGCTGGCCGGGAGCGCAACCGCGGTGGGCGGCCGGCCGACCGGCACCGCTGCCGGTACCGCGGTGCGAGCGACCGTTGGCGCCTCGGCCGGGCCGGAAAACGGGTCCTCGACCCCGATCCAGGCGATCGACCCGGTCTGCGGCATGACGGTGACGGTGATGGCCGACACCCCACAGTTCGTCGTTGCCGGCGAGAGCCTGTGGTTCTGCAACGCGCACTGCCGCGAGCAGTACGCCGAGAGGGTCGCGACCGCCGGATGAGTTCGCAGTTCGCCGACGCCGACGAGGTGGCGTCGCGCCTGGACAAGGTCGACTACCTGGTTGACGAGGGCCTAGCGTCCGCGCTGTTCTTCGCCCTCCGGCTCGGCCGACCGTTGCTGCTGGAGGGCGAGCCAGGCGTCGGTAAGACGGCCGCCGCGAAGGCCCTCGCCCGGGCGCTCGCGACACCCTTGATCCGGCTGCAGTGCTACGAGGGCCTGACCGTGAACGAGGCGCTCTATGAGTGGAACTATCAGCGCCAGTTGCTCGCCATCCGGCTGGCGGAATCCCGCCACGAGAAGCTCACCGATGCTGATCTGTTCACCGCGGAGTTCCTGGCCGAGCGCCCGATCCTGCGGGCGATCCGGCACGAGGGGCCCGCGGCGCCCGTGCTGCTGATCGACGAGATCGATCGCGCCGACGACGAGTTCGAGGCGCTGCTGCTCGAGTTCCTCGGGGAGGCCTCGATCACCATCCCGGAGCTGGGGACCTTCACCGCGGCGCGGCCGCCGATCGTGGTGCTCACCTCGAACCGGAGCCGGGAGTTGCACGACGCTCTGCGCCGGCGGTGCCTGTATCACTGGATCGACTTCCCGGCGCTGCCCCGGGCGGCCGAGATCCTGCGGCGATCGGTCCCGGCGGCGGGCGACGCGCTGATCGGCTCGACCACTGCGTTCATCGGCCGCGTACGACAGCTAGATCTCGATAAGGCCCCCGGCCTGGCCGAGACGATCGATTGGGTGGCGGTGCTCTCGGTGATTGGCGCCGCGAACCTGGTCCGCCCGGACATCCTGCGCACCCTCGGTGCCATCGCCAAGACCCCCGATGATCGGGTCACCATCAGCGCAGCGCTGGAGGATCTGGGCTACCCCCAGCCGGTTTCCGGATGAGCGCCAGCGGCCGTGAATGACGCCGCCCGGCCGGCGATGCTGCGCGGTATCGACAAGGCCGCGTTCGCCGTAGCCCTGACCAGCCGTCTGCGGGCGCACGGGATGTGCGCGGGCCTCACCGGTGTGGCGGACTTCATCCTTGCGCTGAGGGCATCCCCCCCCGATGGGCGCTCGCGGGTCTACTGGGCGGCCCGACTCACCCTTGTTCGCCGGCACTCCGAGCTGGCCGCCTTCGACGCGGTGTTCGCTTCCGTGTTCGACGACGCGGTACTCGGGGTGGATCCGCATGCCCGCCGCACGCTGACCGCCGGCACGTTCAGCGCGGACGACACGCTTGCCTCCGTTCCGGGGGCCGCGCCCGATGAGCAGGCAGGCGCCGGCCTGCCCTGGCTCACGTTGCCGCCCGTGGTCGCCGGCGCCGAGGACTCCGACAGCGCGTTGGCCGTCCCGCAACGGCTGCCAAGCGAGGTCGCCGCCCTGGCCGAGGTGCCCTTTGAGCGGCTCAGCTCCGCCGAGATGCAGCTGCTGGGCCGGTGGCTGGAATCGGCGATGCGCGGCTGGCCGACCCGGCGCTCACGCCGGTACGCCGTGGGCCCCGGGGGTCGCCGAATCGCGATTCGGCCGACCATCGCGCGGTCGCGGCGGACCGGATGGGAGCCGATACACCTGGTGCGGGTGACGCCCATCGACAGGCCGCGGCGCGTCGTGATGCTCTGCGATGTCAGCCAGTCGATGCAGGCCCAGGCATCGGCGTATTTCCACCTGATGCGGGCGCTCGCGCTGAGCGTCGACGCCGAGGTGTTCGCCTTCGCCACGATGTTGACGCGGCTGACGACCGTCCTCGCGCACCGGTCGGCCGACACGGCGATCGAGCTGGCGACGGCGAAGGTCGTGGATCGCTTCGGCGGCACGCAGATCGCATCGAATTTGCAACGGCTGCTGGCCTCGCACCACGGCGGCCTGCTGCGAGGAGCGGTCGTGATCGTCGCCTCCGACGGCTGGGACAGCGATTCGCCCCAGCAGCTCGCGAGTGCCATGGCCCGGCTGCGGCGCCGCGCCTATCGGGTGATCTGGATGAACCCGCGGGCGGGTGCCCCCGGCTTCGAGCCGCAGGTTGCCACGATGGCGGCCGCGTTGCCGCACTGCGACGCCCTCGTGCCCGCCGACAACTTCCGGGCACTGGCCGGCGTGATCGCGCAGGTTGCCCGGTGCGGGTCACCGGCTACTACCACGGGGTCGGCCAGTTTCACCCGGCCCGTGAGTTCCACGCGGACGGCTAATTCCACAAGGTCACGTGAATCGAGGGTCGGAACCGGCCAACGGTGACTCCGGACCCGCGCAGCATGGCCTGGGTGGCGCGTGGGGTGGTGACGAAGCGCGTCAACTCGGCTGCTGTCGACGGGGTGCCCCGCTCGGCGAGGGCGAGGATGCTCCAGACCCCATCCGCCTGCAGCGATTGCCCGGGTATGCGCTTCAGGTCGCCGTTGGCCAGGTCCTGGGACACTGCGAAGGACACCGCCAACGCGATGCCCTTACCCCGCTTCGCCTCCTCAAGGGCCGCCGCGTGACTCTGGAAGATCTGCTGGTGATCTTCTGGCACGTTGAGCCGGCGCAGCAGGGTATGGACCAGTCCGATGTCGGTGGCGGCCGAAGGGCCAAGCAGCCAGGTCTGCTCGCGTAGCTGGCCGATGCTCGGGTGGACCTTGGACAGCGGGTGGTCCGGGCCGGCGACAGCGATGACCTGGTAGTTCAGAAACGGCTTGTCGACGATCGACTTGTCCACCGTCGGGGGGCGTGGCCCGATCGCGACGTCCACGGCGCGCGTGAGCAGCAGGGCGTTGAAGTTACCCGCGCTGTGGCTGCTCAGCTCGACGTCCAGGTCGTCGGCCCGGCTGGCGAACAGCTCGATGAGGCCAGGAGCTGCGTGCTCGGCGAACAGGCTCGACGTGGCGACCCGCAGCAGCCGCCGACCGCTGGCTGCCTGCCGCACCTCGAGCATCGTGCGGTCCGCCAGCCCCAGCATCTCGGCCGCACGGCTGGCCAGGCGTAGTCCGCCTGGGGTGAAGGCAAGCCCCGCACCGGTCCGGGTGAACAGCTTGTCCCCCAGTTCTTTACGGAGCTGGCCGACATGCAAGGAAACCGCCGCCTCTGACACGCCCAGGTCCGCCGCTGCTTTCTTAACCGAACCGAGCCGGACAACCGTCGCGAATGCCCGCAGCTGGGTAGGCGTCACAGCTCTCCACGTGTCGTGATCATGCAAGCAATCCCGGGCTCTTTTGCATGATCACGAAAGGGGGTGGCCGGGCGGATAGGAGGATGTGGCGGGCCGCGCGGCCGACCGCGCGGCGAGGCAGCGTTGCTGGGCCGCGAGGTAGGCGATCTCGTACGCCTCGTCGCTCAGCGACGCCGATTGCCGCAGCAAGCCCTTGAGCTCGCGGATCGTCCCGCCGGCCAGGGAAGCGGCGTGCGCGGCGAGGGCGCCGGCGGTCGCCTCCAGCGTGGCGGCCGGCACAGCCCGGTCGACGAGGCCGATCCGCAGTGCCTCGGCCACGTCGAGATACTCACCGAACAGGCATAGCCGCCTGGCGGCAACCGATCCCACCGCGCCGGCCAGGCGGTGCGGCGCCGAACCCGGCAAGATCCCATGCCGCACCGCGCCGAGGCCGATCCGCAGGTCGTCGGCCGCCACCCGGTAGTCGGCGGTCAGCGTGAGCATGAGTCCCCCGCCGAGGCAATGGCCCTGAATGGCCGCGATGAGCGGCACATCGAGGCGTTCGAGCTCGCCGGTCATCTGGTGCCAATCCCGGAACCACTCCAGCCCGAGCGAACCTTGGCCCAGACCCTTGACGTCGACGCCGGTGCAGAACGCCCTTCCGTTGCCGGCGAGCACCACCGCTCGGATCTCCGGGTCGCTCGCCACCTCGGCGACGCGCTCACGCATCGCTTCGATCATCGGCGCGTCGAAGGCGTTGAGCGCCTCGGGTCGGTTCATCCGCAGCCATGCGACCGGGCCCCGCCGTTCGAGAACGACGCCCATGCTCTCGCCTCCCGCGTTGCTCGGGCCGCCAATCCAGGCTCGATCACGCTCAGTGGGCCGGCCGGCCCTTGCGCGCCGGGTCCACCTGGCGGACGCTGAGATCCTCGCACCAAGCAAGCTCGGAGGATGCTGTGCCGCGTATCGGACGTGGTCTTCGCCCACGAATCCGACCGCCGCGATTCCGGTCGGCGCGATGCCGCCGGTCCCGATACCGCACCGAGCGGCTGGTGCTTCGGGTGCCCGCGTTCGCCCTCGCGATCCGCGGCGGTCGGCATTCGCTGGTGCTTACCTGGCTAGCGATTGTCGTGGTGCTGGTGGGCGGAATGTTCGCGAACTTCGTCGAGTGGGGAGTCCTCGGCGCCGCTGCGGTGGGTGCCGTGTGGGTGCTTCGCTGTGTACGGCTGCTCCGGCTGATGCCTCTCGGCCCGGGCGGTTCCGGCGGACCGGGTGGCGGCGGCCCGGCCGGGGTGCGCGAGCCCCGTCGCCCACGGCCACGGCCCCCGGGCGGGTCGCTCGCGCTCGCAGTGCCACTCGAGCCACCCGACGACGCGGTTGCTTTGGCCTAGCGGCCCACCCCGCAACCATGGCTGACACCCCAACCGACGCGCCGCGCCGCATCACCGTGACGCTGCTGCACTTCGATGGCTGCCCCCACGTCGAGATGGCCAGTGCCAACCTCCAGGCGGCAGCGGAGCAGACCCCGGCCGCCGACATTGTCGTGCGTCGCACCGCAGTCAACACCGTCGAGGACGCCGAACGGCTCGGGTTTCTCGGCTCCCCCACCATCCTGATCGACGGCGTCGACCCGTTCGCGGAACCCGGCGCCGCGCCTGGCCTGTCCTGCCGCGTCTATCAGACTGAGGGCGGCCTGGCGGGATCCCCCACGATTGCCCAGCTGAGCGCGGCTTTAGCCGGCGCGCGCTGACGCCGGCGCCGGATCTCGCGCCGGGCCTGCCCCGTCACCGGCGCTCGCCGCGTTCGTTGAACCTGTTACCGCTAGTCAGCCCATGGAGGTCTTGGTGCGTCGTCTGAGCGTTGTACTTGCCGTCGCAGTGTCGGCCTCGACCGTGGGCCTTGGCCTCGCCGTCCCCGCCTCGGCTACGACAGCCTCGGCCGGAACGGCCTCGGCCGCGCCAGCCCCCTACACGGTGACCCCGCTACGCATCCAGATCTCTTCACCGGGTTGCCCGACGCCCGCCGTCGATCCGACCTACCAGCCGACGGTGGCCGCCGACCTCTACGTTCCCAGCCCGGCGCCAGCGATGGGTACGGCACCGGCGATCCTCACCACGAACGGCTTCGGCGGCTCGAAGGCCGACCAGGCCGGGCTTGGCAAGGCGTTCGCAGCGCGTGGCTACGTGGTGCTTTCCTACTCGGGTCTGGGTTTCGGCGGCAGCAGCTGCCGGATCACCCTCGACGACCGGCAGCATGACGGCGCGGTGGGTTCGCAGCTGGTCAGCTTCCTGGGCGGCGACCCGGCGATCAAGGCCTACGTCGACACGATGGATGGCCAAACGGGGGCGGCGGTCTACGACTCAACCAAACCTGTGGTGCTGGACACGACTGCCACCGTGGCCTGCCCGTTTCCGCGGTGCGGGGTGAACGTGAAGCAGGACAACGAGGCCACTCACGATCCGCGGGTCGGCATGATCGGCGGCTCCTACGGCGGCCAGATCCAGTTCGCCACCGCAGCGGTGGATAAGCGGGTCGACACCATCGTGCCGATCATCACGTGGAACGACCTGAGCTACTCGCTCACGCCAAACAACACCACCCTGCAACCGAACTCCGTCAGCTACGCCACCCCTGGGGTCGGGAAGCTCGACTGGACCGGGCTGTTCTTCGCCGACGGCCAGGCGCAGGGACTGAAGTACGCGGGCGAGGACCTGAGCGAGCGGGTGGCCAACCCGCTGACGAACACCTGCCCCGAGTTCGATCCGCGGGCTTGCACGGCACTCACCCAGGAGACCACCGACAACGCCCCGAACGCGACGACCCTGAGCTTCCTGCGGCAGGCGTCGGTGCACAGCTACCTTTCGCAGATCAAGATCCCGACGTTCCTGGCGCAGGGGCAGTCGGACACGCTGTTCAACCTGCAGGAGTCGGTCGCCAACTACCGCCAGCTCAAGGCGCAGGGCACGGCGGTGAAGCTGCTATGGCAGTCATGGGGGCACAGCAACTCCACCCCCGTCGCGGGGGAACTGGACCTGAACGCTCCCACCGGCACCTACGAGGGCGGCCTGTTCGAGCAGTGGTTCGACCACTACCTCAAGGACAACGCGAGCGCACCCGCGTTGGACTTCAGCTACTTCCGTGACTACGCCTACACCGCACCGAATGCGGCGGCCGCCTACCAGCAGGCGCCGGCCTACCCGGTCGGCACTACCCAGCAGCTGTTCCTGTCCTCGGCCAAGGACCTGACCCCGAACCGGGGACAGGTGCAGGCCGGGACCGGCCAGTTCGCCACCCCCGGTGCCGGCGGGCCGCTGAGCCAGTCCTACACCGCGCCGAACCCGGACACTCAGCAGCCACCGGCAACTGACGCGCCGGGCACCTTCGCCGCCTATGACACCCAGCCGCTGACCACCAACGTCGACTCCGTGGGGATACCCACCCTGGACGTGCGGCTGTCCTCGCCTACCGCCGAGCAGTCGCAGGCCCTCGGCCCGAAGGGCGATCTGATCATGTTCGCCAAGATCTACGACGTCGCGCCCGACAACTCGACCACGCTGGTGCACCGGCTCATCGCCCCGGTCCGCGTCGCTGACGTGACCAAGCCGCTGCACATCGAGCTGCCTGGCGTCGTGCACCGGTACGCCACCGGCCACAAGATCCGCATCGTCCTCGCGGCGAGCGACGTGTCATATCAGAACAACCGGGTGCCGCAGGTCGTCAGCGTGCTCACCGATCGGGCCGCACCCGGCGTGCTCACCGTGCCGGTACTCGCCGGTCAGCGTGCGTTCGGGTCGCCGCAAGCCGTGACCGGCCCCGGCGTTGGGCAAGGCGGCGGCTCGAACGGATCCGGCAGTCAGGGTGGCCCCGGTCCGAGCCAGGCTCTCGCCAGTCCCAGTTCCGGTGCGCTTGCGGCGACCGGCGGAAATCCGCTGCTGCCGTTGGTTTCGGTGGTTGCGGTCGGGCTCGCTATAGGTGCCCGTCGCCTTATTCGGTCACGCAGCCGATAACCAAGGGCCGCGGGTGTGACGCTGGGCGGCGATGAGCACCGTCACCCCCGGCCGGAGCACCGCATCACCCACCGGGCGCGGCGGCGGCCCGATGGACGGGGCCAGTGTCCGCGTGTACCTGCTCGAACTTCTCTCCGCCGAGAGGTGTGCCGAGGCGGGGTAACCGAGATGCGTGTTGAGGGCGAGCGTGCAGACCGGCGACGGGTCGAAGATCTGCGAGCCGCGCAAGGGGTGGGGCGAGTAAACTTCCTGGTGCTGCTGCACTTTGAGGATCTCGTCGATGAACCCTCGCCGCAGCCAGGAGCACCGGTGAGAATGAAGCGCGGCATTTTCCGTCGTTTCCTTTCTGTAAGATTCCGTATCCTTTGGCCGTTTTCTTTCTGTAGAAGGCAAATGGCCTGTTTGCCGCTCCCCGCGGGCACGATCGCTCGTGCGGCTCGCAAATCGTCGAGCCTCGACATCGACGGGTGGAGAGCTGCTATGCGCACTGCTATGAGGCGGGCAACGCTGGGTCTTGCCGTTGCCGCCATTGCTGGGACAGGACTCGGGGCGGGTACCGCGTCGGCATCGACAACGCGCGACAACGGGCAAGCCGGAAGCCATGACGGCTCGGGCGGTCACGGGTCCGGCGGCCAGGGTGGCGCCGGGGGAGTGTTCGCGGCATCGAACCAAACCAGCGGCAACAAAATCGTGGCCTTCCGCCGAGCCGCGGACGGCACGCTGACGAACGCCGGCAGCTACGACACGGACGGAACCGGAGACGGGTTCCCCGACAACTCGGTCAACTCCGTGATCCTCGGAACGGAGTCCCCGACCAACCACCTCGGCCATGAGCACCGGTTCCTATTTGCGGCGAACCTGGGAAGTAACTCCCTCTCGGTGTTCCGCTACAACGCGCCGGCGGGGCTGACGCGGGTAGGGATTGAGTCGCGCGGGATCAACCACCCGACCAGCATCGCCCTGCACGGCAACGTGCTCTACGTGCTCAATGCCCAGCGGATAAATTGCGATCCAGGTACGGGCGCCAACATCACCGGCTTCAGGGTGAGTGACGACGGTTCGCTGACCCCGATCCCGGGCTCCACCCAGTCCTTGAGCGGGTTAACGCCGTCCGGGTGCGCGCAGGTCGCGTTCAACCCGAAGGGGGATGTGCTGACCGTGACTGAGGTGGAAGCCAACGTGATCGACTCCTACACCGTCGACAGCGCCGGCGTGGCCCACGGGCCGATTGTGAACACCAACCTTCCCAGCCAGGGTCCGTTCGGCACCACGTACACCAACCACAACGTGCTCCTGGCGACAGAGAACTTCCAGGCCGGCCCAGGACTAGGTGGTCTCGCCTCTTATACCGTGGGCGGCGGCGGGACGCTCACGCGCAGGAGTCCAACAGTGGGGAACGGACAGACGGACACCTGCTGGGTGGTCAACACCGAGAACGGCAAGTACGCATACGTCACCAGCGCGTTCAGCGGATTCGTCTCAAGCTACAAGGTGGGCGACGACGGCTCCCTCGCGCTGCTTAACCCGACCGCCGGGGTCGTCGGCCCTGCCGGCAGCGTGGGCGGCCTCGACGAGACGCTCAGCGGAAACAGCCGGTACCTTTACGCGCGCAACGTGTTCCAGGGCTCAGTCACCGGGTTCCGGGTCGAGGACAACGGCAGCCTGACCAAGCTCCAGGACGCGTCCGACCCGATCCTGATGGCTGCGGGTGGATCGGCGATCGGCATAGCTGGCCGTTAGTCCGACGGCCCGAGAGGCCGCCGGCTGGAGGAACCTGGGAGCCGGCAACCCACGCCAGGGTTGCCGGCTCTCTCCCGATGTTGTTGGGCACGAGGTTCCGCCGCAGCGTGCCGTGTTGCCTGCTCAGCTCGCCGGCCGCCGGCAGATGCTGTAGAGCCAGTCCTCGTTGGCACCAGCCACCTGCTCGATGGAAACGGCTTGCCACGCTGAGGCGTCGATCAGCGCGCGCAGTGCCGGCTCGCGCCAATAGGTGAAGTGCCTGGGGCGCCCCAGTTTAGCCGTGCTCCACGCCGCCCCGCTGCCCTGCTTCACGGTGAACGCCAGCAGACCGCCGGGTAGGACCGCGCCGGCGGCCTTGGCCAGCACCTGGGTGAGCTCGGCGACGGAGAAGTGCAGGAAGACGGCGCTTGCGTAGATCAGGTCCCACGGTCCGCCGAGGTCGTCGGTGAGAATGTTGAGTAGTCGCGCAGCTTGGTCGTGTGCTCGCATTCTGCTGACGAAGGCCTGCGTCGCGTCGGTACGGCACACCCTCATCCCCCTCGCCTCGAACAGCGCCGCGTCCCGGCCGGTGGCGCTGCCTATCTCCAGGACAGTGGCGGCCGCTGGCACCATCTCGACGAGTGAATCGATGAACGCCAGGAGCGGCGCAGAGGGCGTCGCCAGTGTCTGCTCGGCGTAAAGGTCGGCCGCGGCCTCGTAGGCGGCGAGTGTCCGAGGATTCCTGGACAAGCGGTCCCTCGCTACTGGTGGTAAAGGCCCTCGTAGGCCTGCCGAGCGGTGTCGCCCTGCCGGGTGTCCTGCGCGATGGTGCATTGGCGGGTGGCTCGATCGACAGCGATGGTCGTCCACCCGCCGCCATCCTCGTCACTGAGGTGGATGAGCAGGGTATGGGCGTCGTGTTCGACCTGGAGGCGGTGCCGTGGGTTCGCCTGCTCGTGCAGTCCCCGCGCGGGTTTGCCCGTGGTAGCCGCATCGGCGATGAACGAGGTCCACCTGCTCCGCCCCGATGGGGGCCGAAGTGGCCCAGCTGCTGCCGGTTCTGACACCCGGACCTTCTTTCTACTGTTGACCCGAACTCCGCTCGACCCAATGGTCGCTGTGACGGCCGGTAGAAGGCAAGGCGGTGGTTTGCCGGTCGCCGACGTCTTCCGCGTTACGCGGGCCCCGGGGCAGTCGGCGGGTGTAGTCACCCGGGAAGCTAACCGGCTGCCTGCGCGAAGGCACCTTCGGCAGCGAAGGGTCACGGCCGGCGATCGTGCCGTGGCTGTCGACCAGCTCCAGACGGGCGAACCACATCTCGGCACCGTAGAACCCGTCGCGGGCGAGTGTTGAATTGCCTTCGGATGCTCGGGATCGGCGCACAGCATTTTCATGGCCGCACCCAGGTCGGCCCAACATCCGGTCGCTGACCTCACCGCCAGCGGAAGCGCATATGTCAGCAACGGACTGCAGAACCCGCACCTATACCGGGCGATGTTCCTCACCCGGCAGGTGAATGAGGGCGACACCGAAGTCGGAGCCGACGTGTTCGCGACCCTGGTCGGCTTCGTGCAGCGATGCCTCGACGCGGGCCGCTTCCCCTATGTCGCGGACGCGCAATCTGGCGCCTATCAATGCTGGATGCTCACCCACGCTTCGGTCGCGAGCTTGCTCGCCGGCATCCTCGACCCCACGACGACGGCCACTGTATTGACTGCGCTCGCCGAGACTTGCTACGTCGGATTCGGCGATGACCGCGCGGCCGCGCGCGCCTCCATCAAATCCGATGCGCCGCCAACCGGTCGTGGCGGAGCGTTGAACGGCGGACTGAGCCGAGTCGACGCGTCAGGTGCGCAGCCCGCCGTCGGAGTGCAGCAGCTGGCCGTTGATCCAGTCCCCCTCCGCCGAGCAGAGAAAGGCAACCAAGGCAGCGGTGTCGGCCGGCCGTCCGGCCCTGCCTCGCGGGTTGCCAGCGGTGATGGCATCCAACTGGGCGGCGCTCATCCACCCGGTGTCGACCGGCCCAGGGTTGACGACGTTGGCGGTGATCCGCAGGTGGGCGAGTTCGGTGGCCGCTGCGACAACGATGCGGTCCAACGCGCCCTTGCTGGCGCCATAAGGCAGGTTGCCAGCGGTGTGATCGCTGGTGAGCGCGACGATCCGGCCGGCCCCCGGCGCGCCGCGGTAACGGCGCGCGAACTCGGCGATGAGCAGCCAGGATGCGCGGGCGTTGACCGCGAAGTGCCGGTCGAAACTGTCGACGGTGGTGTCGAGCAGGCCAGAGTCGACCGATTCGCAGTGGCACAGAACGAGCGCGGTGACCGGCGCTAACTGCGCCTCGACGGCGTCGAACAGCTGCGCCGGAGCCTCGACGCCGCTCAGGTCGGCGGCCACCGCCAGTGTCCGGGCGCCCGCCGCACGCATCGACGCGGCGATCCACTCCGGATCGCCGGGTTGGCTGCCCCAGGGCATCCGGTCGTCGTAGGGCAGCCAGTGGCAGGTCGCCACGTCCCAGCCGTCGCTCGCCAGCCGGCCGGCGATCGCGGCGCCGACACCGATCCGCCGACCGACTCCGGTGATCAGGGCAGTCGGGCGGCCGGGTGCGGCGTTCACCGGACGACCGTGCCGCATCCGGCCGGCCGAGGCGAGCGCATTTCGCCCCGGACCGCCGCGTGCAGTACTGGCGAAGGGTGCCGGCCGCTCCTGCGCTGGTACGCGCCGCCCCGTGACCCTCGTATCCACCGCCCTTGAAGGCACCCACCCGGCGTGGCGACTGGGCTAGCTCGCCGGTGCAAAACCGCCGTCCCCCAGCAAGGGAACGCTCGCGGTCTGATCGAACTCCGCCGCGATCAGCACGTCGCCTTCGTAGCCCGCGGCGGCGAGTTCCCGACCGCTGGCGCAGCCCAGGAGTGCCGCCCGGAGCCGCCCCACGACCGCATTCCAGGCCGCGGCGGCCATCTGCGCCTCGGGCGAGAGATCCCGCCAGCCGCGAGTCTCAAGTGCGGCAAGGACGGCGCCGGCTCCCCAAAGGTCCTCAACCGCAGGGCGGAGGGAGCCGTTCGGCCAGCGTTCGCCGGCCGCGACGACCGCCACGGCCGGCCCATCCGCGCCGTGCCGGTTGCTGATCCAGTCCGCGACGGCGCCGGCGTTGCGTAGCGATGCGCCCAGGCAGGTTCCCGTGGACCGGCCCAGTTCGTGGGCGATGGTGGACCCGTTAGGTGAGGGCAGCACAACCCGCGCGGGCGGTTGCCCCTGCCGCAGGCTGAGCGGCGACAAACTGATCTGGCCCGGCTTTGCCTGCGAGCGAGCGACGGCCAGGACGGCGTCGTGCTGACGCGCGTACTGCGCCGCGGTGGCGTCGTTCCAGCGATACGGCAAGACGCTGGTGCCGGCGTCGACCGCGACGGTCAGCGTCGTGGTGAATGAAAGGACATCGACAACGACTGCCACATCGGCGTCATCCCCGAGGGCATGCGCCCCCTGCAACGCCCAGTCGAACCGGACGCGGTGGTGCCCCTGGCGATGGGCGGGGCAAAGACCCGCCGTCAGCCGAGCACCCCGCAGATGGCGTGCGGGCTGATCTTCACCGGGCCGGGCGCGAGACCGGACCAGTCGGCCTGCCGGATTGCTGCCATCGCCGCCTTGCGGGTGGCGGGGTCGAGCCGGTCGATGAACAGCACGCCGTCCAGATGCTCTGTTTCGTGTTGGATGCATCGGGCGACGAGCGCGTTGCCCTCGACGCTGATCGGGTCGCCGTACTCGTTCTGCCCGTGGGCAACAACGTTCATCCGGCGTCGGCAATCAAAGGTGAGTCCCGGCAGGGACAGGCAGCCTTCCGGGCCGTCCTGCTCCTCGTTGTCGGGATGGTGGACAGCGGGGTTCACGATGTGCCTCACCTCGTTGCCAACGTGATAGACGAACACCCGAAGACCGACGCCGAGTTGCGGGGCAGCCAAGCCGGCCCCGTTGGCGTCGGTGAGGGTGTCGTGCAGGTCCTTGACCAGCCGCCGCAGCTCACCGTCGAACACCCGAACCGCGCTTGACGGTGTATTGAGGATCGGGTCCCCGAACAGTCGGATCTGCCGCACAGCCACAGGCTCGACGGTAGTCGCCGCAGTCGAAAGCTGCGTGGTTGGGTGATCCGGCGAGTGGCTGCGCGCGGTGGGTCACTCGCCGACGGCGCCGTCGATCGCCTCTCGGAGCAGGTCGGCGTGGCCATTGTGCCGGGAGGTTTCCTCAATGAGGTGAGTCAGGATCCAGCGCAGGCTCCACTGGTGGCCCTCCCGAGCGGTGCCGACCGAAAGATCATCCATGCGAGCCGACGCAACAGCCTGCCGGCTGCGCTCACAAGCGTCAGCGTAGCGGGCCCTGAGCTCGTCAGGGTCGTCGTGCTCGGCGGTGTGAAACTCCCAATCCCGGTCCTCGTCCCACGGTGCACTGGCCCACGGCTCGAGTTCGGGCCGCCCCAGGAAGCGCACCTGGATCCAGTCGTCCTCGACTAGCGCTAGGTGCTTGAGCAGGCCGGCCAGGGTGAGCGCGGAGGTCGGCAGGCGCCTGGTCAGCTGCTCTTGGGTAAGCCCTTCCGCCTTGCCGAGCATCGTCGCTCGCTGGTAGTCCAGGAACTGTCCGAGGGTGGTCCGCTCGTCGGCGGCGGGCTGGGGATCTTGGCGCTCCATCCCTTCACCCTGACATCCCGACGAACGGCAGCCTCACCGAAGGCGACTTCGATCTGACGTCGTGCTCTTCCTTCAGCGCTGATGAGCGACTGAGCGTCGATGTCGACTTCTACGCTGTTGCAGCGTTGACGGACTACGTTGCCGCCGTGCCTGCTCTCGACGGCTGGCCCGCTGCGCCGGTTCTTGCCACGGGCCGCCTGCGGCTGGAGCCATTGCGCGTTGAGCACGCTGAACAGCTCGCGCCGCTGCTTGACGATCAGGGGCTGCACACCTTCATCGGCGGCCACCCCGCCACGGTGGACGAGTTGCGCGCCACGTACGCCCGGCAGGTGGTCGGCCACTCCCCGCACGGCGCCGAACGCTGGCTGAACTGGATCATGCGCCATCACCCGAGTGGCGCCGCGGTCGGGACGGTGCAGGCCACGGTCCGAACGCAGGACGGTGGGACCGCGGCGGAGCTCGCGTGGGTGGTGGCGTCGGCCTACCAACGACGCGGATACGGCCGCGAGGCCGCCACCGCCATCGCCGAATGGCTGCGTCAGCACGGAGCCCAACAGATCATTGCTCACATCCATCCCGAGCATGATGCGTCCATGGCGATTGCCCGTGCACTCGGCCTCGCCCCCACGAGCGTGCGGGTCGACGGCGAGGTCCGGTGGGTGGGCTGAACGGCCCTACCGGGCGTCGCCGCTGAGCCGGGCGTGCAGGTGCATGTCGTGCCAGCCGTCGGCGTGGAGCGCCTCGCCCCGCATGGTTCCTTCCAAGACAAAGCCAGCCTTCGCTGCTACGCGGCACGACGCGGCGTTGGCGCTCGCGTGGGTGAGTCTTACCCGATGCAGCCCCAGGCGCTCGAGGGCCCAGGAGGTTACGGCATGCAGGGCGCGGGGCGCGACGCTGTTTCCTCGGGCGGCGGGCAGCACCCAGTAGGAAACCTCCGTTGCCCCATCACTGAAATTCATGTGGCCAAGGGAGATCTGCCCCACCAGCGCGTCATCGATGGTGAGCGCCCAACCGGCGCCGGTTTCCTTCGCCCAACGACCGGACCATGAACTTACCCAGGTCCGTGCCTCGCGCCCGGTCATCGACCGCACGTGCCACTGTTGAATGCTGGGCTCGCGATACGCGGCGACGACGGCGGGAGCGTCGCCTGGCGACCATGGGCGCAGCACCAGCTCGTCGACCTCAAAGACCGGCTGCGACAGGCGAGCGAGGCTGCCAGGCGACAACGCGGGGGCGATGAGTTTGGGCACGACCCCATCATCCCGTGGGCCTGGGCCGCGGCGGCGGGCCCGTCGACGGTGCCACGTCGTAACGTGTCGTGCGTGAATGACGGATTGCTGGCGATTGCTGCTGACAGCTCCCGGGTGGCTGAACTTGCCACGAACGAGAACACCGGCAAACGCGCTCCTTCCTGCCCCAAATGGACCGTGCGCGACCTTGTCACGCACCTCGGGTACGTCCAGCAGTTCTGGGCCGAGAACGTCCGCTGCGCGCGGCCGGACGCTCCCTGGCGCGGGGACATGGAGCCGCCCGAACCGTCCGATCTGGCCGGGTGGATGCGCCGTCGCACCGAGAATCTCCTGGCGGCGCTGAGGGAAGCCGAGACCGGCGCGCCGTGCTGGACGTGGTGGGGCGATCCACGCACTGCGGGCGCCGTGGCTCGCCATCAGGTCCAGGAAGCGGCGGTGCATCGATGGGACGCCGAGTTGGCGACCGGAACGCCGGCGCCGCTCGCCGCCGACCTGGCCCACGACGGCGTCGGTGAATTCCTCGAGGTCATGCTGCGCGACGCTGCGACCGCCTTGGCGGGCGAGGTGGTGCTGCGCAGCGTCGATACCAACGGGGACTGGCGAGTGGGGGAGGCGACCGCCGGCGGCTCGGCGAGGATCCACGGCACCGCGTCTGACCTGGTCCTGATGCTGTACGGCCGGCTGCCGGTCAGCGATCTGCGGACCGAGGGCGACTCAACCCTGGTGGAGGCCCTGGTGTCCGCATTGGCCTCCGAGTAGGCATTCTGCCCGCCAGTGACAGCGGTTATGCGGGGCACATCCAGTTGTCCTGGCCACCCAGACCCCGATCGTTTCCCTCGAACACCTCTGCGTCCGGGAGACCGTCCCCAACCCGGCGAACCGCACCAGCGACGTGAACTGGCTCGCGGGCCGCACCACCGCGAACGCGGTGACGGTCAAGGTCGCAACCGGCGGGAAGGTCGGCCTGCTCGTCGACGTCGGCCGGGCCAACGTGGTCCTCGACGTCGTCGGCTGGTATGGCGACGCCACCGACCACACCGGCGACTACTACCACCCGTCGGAGCCCAGCAGGATCCTCGACACCCGCACCTCCGGTAGTGGCGGCCCAGTCGCCGCGGGCGCCGATCGCACCCTGGGCGTCGCCGGCCACGGTGGGGTCCCCGCGAACGGAGCGAGCGCGGTGGTACTGACGCTCACTGCCGTCAACGCCACCAAACCAACCTACGTCGAGGTCTATCCGACCGGCAGCAAGCCAGTGAACCCCACCAGCGACACGAACGTCGTCCCCAACCGGGCCGTGGCGGCGCTCGTGACCATCCCCATTGGGACTGGCGGGAGCGTCCAGTTGCGCGTCGACCGTGACGGCCGCCGGGCTTAACAATGTGCCGGCCAACGCCGCCGGTGTCATCGTGAACACCACCGGCGTCAATGCCACCGAGGCGGTGAACGTTTCGATGTACCCGGCCGGAGCCAAGCCCTCGCCGCTGCAGCAGGTCGAAGATCAGCAGCTGAACCGGGGTGGATCGCAGCAACGCCGCCCTCGGCTTGCCGACATCCGGGCCTGCAACGCCCCGAAATCGGTACGCCCGTCGGTCGCGTGGTGCTCCTGCACCACGAAGGTGGCGCCGCGGCCTTCCTGCACGTCGCCGGTGTGGTCCACGACCGGGTCGCCGGGCCCCGGCACCGGCTCAGGCGTACGGCCGGCATCTCGTTTGGCGCGATAGTCGTCCAAGCTCACCCGCTCGTTCTACCGCAGCCGGTTGGAGCGGCTGCTTCGGGATTCCGCCGGGCGCCTTCGTTAGCCGATCGTGACCGGATTTCGTTAGCCACCTGCGCCTTCCGCCGCGTCTTAGTTGCTGACAGGGAGGCGCGGGTGGACGATTTTGACGGCTGGGTCCGGGTGAGCTACGCCCGTGCGTATCGCACGGCCTGCCTGCTGCTGGCCAATCCTGCCGACGCCGAGGAAGCAGTGCAGGAGGCTTTCTTGCGTGTCTGGCGCTTTCGCGGCGCCCTCCCCGACGGTGATGGGCGCCAGGCCTGGCTGTACCGCGTAGTCGTCAACACCTGCCGCTCACGCCAACGCGCCGACGCCGCCCGGCCAAGGACCGGCCACCAGCTCGACCCCGACCTGCCCGTGCCAGGCGATCTTGGGCCCGAGGAGCAGCTGGTCCGGGCGGCCGACGTGCAGGCCGCCCTGGCTGGGCTGCCAGAGCATCTGCGGGTCGTGGTGATCTTGCACTACTTCGTCGGCCTGCTCGACCGGGAGATCGCCGTCGCAGTCGGGCGAGGTCCGGGGACGGTCCGGTCCCGATTGGCGCAGGCGCGTCGCCAACTTGCGGCGGAGCCCCGCCTGGGCTCGTGGGCACCTGCCGGCGCGGGAGACGCGTCGTGAAAACTGAACCCGACCTGCGCGGGCTGCTCGAGTTGGCTGGGCAGGCCTTTGAGCCGGCCGCCGACGGTCCGGACCGGGTGTTGGCCCAAATCCGCCAGCAGGAGCAGGCCGGCCAGTCCGAGCAGGCCACGGCATCTCCGGGCGGAAGACACGTCCGGTGGGCTAGGGCACGCCCAGCGTTGATGGCGCTCGCTGGTGTTTCGGTCATCGGCGCGCTGGTAGTTGGACTGCACGCAGGCCTGGCGGGCCACAGCTCGTCCAGTGGCAGTGCCTCGTCGGCATCTCGCGCGATGTCGGGCACCGCCCCGCTTCCGGCGGCCGTGCCGGTTCCGTCCGCCGGGGGTTCGGCGAACGGGACCGTCGGGGGCAAGCCTGTTCGAAGCAGTCCGGTCCCCGGCCAGCAGGCGAGGGTGGTGCAGACCGCGCAGGTGGCACTACAGGTGCCTGCCGGCAAGGTGCCGGCGACCCTTGACCGGCTCGCCAGCATTGCGACCGGACTGGGTGGCTACGTGGGGCAGAGCCGTCTCGACGAGGGCGTGGGGCCCGCCGCCGGGACGATCACGCTACGGGTACCGGTCGCGGCGTATCCGGCCGCATCGGCCCAGGCCCGTGCGGTCGGGCACGTGAGCGGCTCCAGCAGCCAGGCGCAGGATGTCACCGCCCAGTACGTCGATCTCGGGGCCAGGATCAGTGCCCTGCAGCAGACCCGGGCTACCTACCTGACGCTACTGTCCAAGGCGAGCAGCATCGGGGACACCCTGAGCGTGCAGCAGCAGATCCAGGATGTGCAGACGCGGATCGAGGAACTGCAGGGGCAGCAGAGGCTCCTGGCGGACACCTCGGATCTGGCGACCATCGCCGTCACCGTCACCGAGCCGGGGGCTGCCCTTCCGCCGGCGCCCAGGCCCAGGTCCGGCTTCGGCGCCGCGTTCCACCACGCCATATCCGGCTTCGCGACTGGACTGCAGGCAATCATCGCCATCAGCGGCCCGGTCCTGCTGGTCCTGCTCGTGCTTGCCCTGGGTGCGCTGCTCGGTCGAGCCGGCTACCGCCTGGTCCAACGCCGCCTGCTGTGACTGGTCTAGTAACCGGACTGGACAGTGGCGTGGGCCTTTATCCATAACGCGATTTCCGGCACATCCAACCCGCCAGCAGCGACCGCCGCACGAGCGCCTCCGCCAGATCGATCACATAATGAACGTCGCGACCGTTGAGCAAACAAAGGCGCGGGTCGCAGACCAGGCCAGCCGCTTGTTGCCGTCAACGAGCCCGTGGTTCCGAGCCAGCGAGTGCATGAGCGCGGGGCCTTCTCCACGAAGCTGGGGTAGGCATCGGCCCCGAACACACTCATGGCTGGTCGTGCCCCGGCCGAGGCGAGCAGACCGGCGTCGCGGACCTGCACCTCATCGAGAATCCCGGTGGCGATCTCGATCAGGTCGTCGACCGACAGGTAGTCGATGGGCTCCGGGTCGATCACTTCGCCAATCGGTCCAACAACTCAGCGTCTTCAGTCCGGATTCGGTCGATCGCCGCCGCGAGCCGTGTGCGCCCGATCGGAGGTGTACTCGTTGATCGCAGCCCTGGCGACTGCCTGCATCGACCGATCCTCTTGTTCGGCCTTGCGCCGAAGCGCTGCCGCCTCGTTTTCGGAGAGCCGCAGGTTCATCGCCATGACCAGTACGGTACCATCGAGGTACCACACCGTCCAGACGGGACGTCGCAGGGCGTGACAGCACCGGATAGATCGCGCTGATGTACGCCTGAGCCGTATCTCGCGCCCTTCCCCTCGAAACGCGCGAGACAGGTAAAACCGGAGGACCTCACAGGCCGCCGGCGATGCGGATGACGGCGCCGCTCACGTAGGCCGCCTCCGCGCTGAGCAGCCACGCGATGGCAGGTGCAACCTCCCCGGGTTCGCCAGCTCGCCCGAGTGGGATGCGGGAGGCAATACGCTCGGGCCGATCGGGATCACCGGCTGCCGCGTGGATCTCGGTGCGGATGATCCCTGGCGACACGGCGTTGACTCTGATTTCCTCGCCAGCCAACTCCTTGGCGACGCCCTTGGTGAAGGCATCGACCGCGGCTTTTGCGGCCGCGTAGTGCACATACTCGTGCGGGGAGCCGAGGGTGGCGGCGGCTGAGGAAACGTTGACGATGGCGCCGCCGCGCCCCCCTCCCCGCGGTGACATGACCTGAGCCGCCTGCCGAGCGCAGAGTAGGACGCCGAGAAGGTTGACGTCGATCACTCGCCGGATCACCTCGACCGGGGTGTCCGCGAGGTCACCGATATGGCCCGTGAGTCCGGCATTGTTGACCAGGCCCGTCACCACGCCGAGGCGTTCGACCGCAGTCGCAAACAGCTCCTGGACATCGTCATCGCAGCTCACGTCAGCCCGGATGGCGATGCACCGCACCCCGGCAGCGGTGACCGCGGCGACAACCTGCTCGGCAGCGTCCCGGTTATCGCGATATCCGAGCGCTAGATCGTGTCCGGCCCGGGCCAACTGCGCAGCCGTCGCCGCCCCGATGCCCCGGCTCCCGCCCGTGATGATCGTGACCGGCCGCAGACTGCCTCCCATGGCAAGAGCATGACGGACCCGTGTGAAGCTGGCTTAGGATCGACCGTGGCCTCTTGCCGGTGCAGTGCGCAGTGCTAGAACTACCGCCCGGCAGCGAGGGAGTACTCCCGAACCAGTACCTGACGCAGGCCGTAGAGGCCGGTGTAGTGCACTGCGCTGATTCGGAGATCTTGCCCGAAAGTATCCAGCCGGCAAGCCTTGATCTGCGGCTCGGCTCGGTCGCCTACCGGGTTCGCTGCAGCTTCCTGCCCACCCATCAGACGGTTCGGCAGCGAATGCGAGACGTCGTTATTGACGAGGTGGGCATCGGGGGAGATGGCGCCGTCCTGGCGCCGGGATTGCCTTATCTGATACCGCTCAAAGAGCGATTGGACCTGCCTGGTGAGGTCCGCGCACGGGCCAACCCGAAGAGTTCAACAGGGCGGGTGGATGTTTTTACCCGCGTCATCACCGACCACAGCTACCGATTCGACGAGATTAAGCCAGGCTACCGGGGGGAGATGTTTCTGGAGGTCGTGCCGCTTTCCTTCCCCGTCCTGGTGCGGGAGGACCTGTCTTTGAATCAACTGCGTTTGACGGTGGGTCACGCGGAACTGAGCGACCAGGAAATCATTAAGTTCCATTCGGCACAGCCAATCCTGTTCGCGGAGGGCATCGAGGTACCGGTCGAGAAGCTTGGCCTCGCCGACGGGCTGTTCTTGGGGCTCGACCTCCGAGGCGACCGGCTCGGCAACGTCGGGTACCGGGCTCGGAGCAGCCCCCCGCTCCTTGACATGACCAGGGTAGGGAAAGCGGACCCGATCGATTACTGGGAACCGATCAAGCGTGAAAAGGGGCGCCGCATCGTGCTGACGCCAAAGTCGTTCTACCTGTTGATGTCTTACGAGGCGGTGACCATTCCCCCCACCCTGGCCGCGGAAATGACGGCATATGACCCCACGAGCGGCGAGCTGCGCACGCACTACGCGGGTTTCTTCGATCCCGGCTTTGGCTACGATGCGGCCGAGAGGTTCAAGGGCTCCACCGCGGCCCTCGAGGTGCGCGCGCACGACGTTCCGTTCATGATCGAACACGGGCAACCGGTGTGCAAGTTGACGTTCGAGCGGATGCTAGAGGAGCCGACCCACCTTTACGGGCGAGGGATTGGTTCGAACTATCAGCAACAGAAACAAACCCTCGGGAAACATTTTCGGCCGGCCCCCCACGAGCCAACGCAAGGCACGAAAAACTCGCCGCGTGGTGACCTTGATGCGGCATTCGGCGAGCAACTCGACCTGCTGCGCCCGCAACCGTGAGCGGTGGCGCCACCGGGGGTAGTCTGCCCTCCCGCGGAGCTAGGGACGGTTCACCCCGCAGTGATGTACCCGATGCGTGGCTGGCCGCAGACGTAGCCTGACCAGCCAGCCGCATGTTCGAAAGCGCTGGCGTAGAGCCCAGGCGGGGTAATGATCAGGCGGATTAGCCTCGGGCACGATGTTGCCCTTCCGGGCGGAGTTTCGCCCCAGTAGAACTGGGCTGCTGCACCAGCGGTCGGGCTAAGAGTCACCGCTTTTAGGCTCGCTGCGGACGAGGTCACGCTGTAACCGTCCCGCCTCGCGGGTTGGGTTCCCGCGGTGGTGACGACATTGAGCCCCGGGTAGCCCGTCAATGTGCACGGCGTGGTGCCGATCAGCGTGAAACTCTCGTGCCCATAGAAGCTTCCTCCTGCTCCGGAGCCCTTTGCCGACGATGTCCGGACTTGGCCATCGCGACAGGCAGCCCCCGCAATGAAAGGCGCAGGCGTGGGGGAAATAGTACGAGCGGGTGCCGAAACCGGAGGAATCTCGGTCGTCGTCACCGTGGGCGCGGCCGTCGCTGTCGCCGTCGTAGTGATTACGGCAGGCGGGGAAACGGAGCCAGTCCGATGACCACCGCACGATGTCAATGCAGCTACCGGGACCAGCCCGAGGATAAGAAGCGTCAAGCGCATACGCCATGTCCCGTTCGGCTAGGTAAGGGCGGACCCGGCCAGGTCCGCGCTACCCAAACATGACGTACCAGCGTCCGGTTCGGTTGCCCGCTTCTTGCGGCCGGGGCGGAGGGTGTGGGATTTGAACCCACGGACGGTCTCCCGTCGTGCGCTTTCAAGGCGCATGCACTCGGCCACTATGCGAACCCTCCAGGCTCGATCGCGGCGCGTTCGAGACCGCCAGCAGTCTGCCATCCCCGGTGCTTCCGCCGATAACGTGACGACCGTCAAGGACGTGCTGGCTACCGCCGCCCGGGGGCGTGCTGGTTACCGCCGTGCTGACCCGGCCCGAGGTTGCCACCACCACCGGTCCCGTCCCCATTCCCGCCGTGGTCGCCATTGCCACTGTCGTCCCCGGCGCCGTCCCGGTCCCTGGCCGCGCATGGGGCCAGTCCCGGGTTGGTCGCGGCGAACACCGGGTGCTTGTCCGACGAGTCCGGCTGGGTAAACCGGCACCCGAAGTTCGGGTCGTAGCCCTTGGTAAGCGGCGCCATGATGTTGTCGCCTGCCGGCTTGTCACCGGTCTTGACCCAGCGGGTCATGGCGTCGAATCCGTTGGCCAGCTCCGTACCGCTGTACGAGCAGTGTCCAACCTCGCGGACGGCCCGCTGCACGAGCAGGTTCGTGCGCCCCGCGGCCTTGGCCCGCTGGTAGAGCACCTGCTCCATCGATAGCGGCACGAACATGTCCCCGGTCCCGTGGATGGTGAGCAGCGGGACCGGCAGGTTGCCGCCCACCGTGGGGATCGACGCCTTCAGGCCGTGGTCGGGTTCCAGTTGCTCCAGCCAGGCCGGGGAGGCCGCGACCCGCTGGATCTTGTCGTTGACGGTGTCCGCTCCGGCGTCCCGCTGGCGCGAGGTCAGGGCGACGGTGGGATCCTTCGCCAGGCTGTAATGGGTGCCGACGTTGCTGTTGGTGTTACCGGGGGCGATGCCCTGGGTGCCCCCGAGTGAGGAACCGAACAGGCCGAACACGAACGGGATTTGGGTCAACGGCGGGAAGCCGAAGCCGTTCCAGAATTTCTGGAAGGCGCCGGAGAAGCCCGGCCGGGCGCCCCCCGTCAGTTGCTCGGCGAGGGACTCAAACTGGCGCCCCTTGGGGTTCAGGACCGTCGGGAAGCCCACTCGGTTCGGCATCGTGCCCAACTTGGGAAGGATCTTGGTCTGGACGGTGGTTACGTACGGATCGGACTTGGGATCCGGGAACGGTGGCGGGAACTGGCCCGGGGTGCCGGTGAGCGCCGCGGCGCCTTGCGCATAGTTGTAGTAGTAGTTGAACAGCTGGTTGTCGCCCATGACCCCGCACCAGGTCAGCGCGCCGTTGAACGCCTCCGGGTAGGTCTCGATCTCAACCCCGCTGATCTGTCCGCCCATGGACAGCCCGGTCATGAACGTCTGGGTTGGGCGGCCGACCCTGCCGCGAAACAGCCCGATCAGATCGTGCGTGCCCCGCACGCCGGACGGCACGTTGTAGCCGTTGGCGTCGTAGCTGGACGCTGCCCAGGCGTAGCCCCGGTCCAGCCAGTGCTGGCGAAGCGGGGTGAACGGCTGATCGACTGTCAGTACGTTCCCGGTGCCGGCGTAGCCGTGCGCATAGAGCACGAGCTGGTGGTTCCAGTGCGCCGGTACCTCGATCTCGTAGCCGGCGCCCCGGTATGTGCCGTACAGGGCGCGCGCCGGTACGCCATTGACCGAAAGCGGGGTGAACGCGGGGTTCGCGATTATGTACTTCACCGCGGGGGTGGTGCCAGCGGAGGTCCCAGGTCCAGCCGCGGGGCCGGCGACCGCGGACGTTCCGGTACCGGTGAACGCCAGCAAGGTGCTGGCTCCGATCGCTGCTGCGAGCGCGCGACGACGGGTCTTGCTGGGCATGGGTCCTCCTGGGGACGGCACCTTAGGTACCGAGAGCCAATCCCTGTACGGCCCTGCTGGCAAGGGGGAGAGATGATGTCCGAAGCGCGAGGAATGCCGCGAATGTCCGGTCAGCGGCCTCGGCGGCGGCCGGTCAGCCCCGCGACGGTCTGTCGGATCTTCTCCCGGTTCTGCGGGGTGTCATAGCGCTGCCGGGCCTGCGCGATCATCTGCTGGCCCTGCGGGCTGCGGGCGAACGCGACCGCGGCGCCGATCATTCCGACTCGTCTTAGTCGCGCCACTGTCTGACCTCCTTAGGGGCGCGGGGTGCGCCACCCGCAGTCTTACCCACCCGCGCTGATCGAAAGCGCCCTCCCGGCGGCAAGTCAAAAGTGTTGCTGGCAGGAAGTAGCCTCGGGGAGGGAGGTGCGCCGATGGAATTCGAACACGTGCTGGTCGCCCGGGAGGGCGAGTTCGCCACGATCACGATGAACCGGCCGGAACGGCGAAATGCCTTGTCGCACGAGCATTTACGTGAGCTTCATCGCGCCTTCGAGCAGGTCGGCGGTGGCGATGCCCGTGGCATCGTGCTCGCCGCCAACGGCCCGGTATTCTCGGCCGGCCACGATTTCGCTGACCTGGCTGACGCCGACCTGACGGCCGCCAGGGCGCTGCTGTGGACCTGCACCGAACTGATGGACCTCATCCAAGCGGTCCCCCAGCCGGTCGTCGCGCAGGTCCATGCCCTCGCCACCGCCGCCGGCTGCCAACTTGTGGCCAGCTGCGATCTGGCGGTGGCCGCCGACACGGCCGGGTTCGCCGCACCGGGCGGGAAGGGTGGCTGGTTCTGCCACACGCCGATGGTGGCGATCGGCCGGAACGTGGGCCGCAAACGGGCGATGGAAATGGCGCTGACCGGCGACGTGATCGATGCGGCGACGGCGCTTTCCTGGGGACTGGTCAACCGGGTCGTCCCCGCGGCGCAGCTGCCAAGCGCGACCCGGGAACTGCTGGCTCGAGCGACGCGCGGCAGCCGCGAGTCCAAGGGCATCGGAAAAACTTCCTTGTACGCGCAGCTTTCGCTGGGCCAGCCCGACGGCTACCGGTATGCGGTGGAAGTGATGGCCTCCACCTCACAGACAGCAGCTGCGCGGGAGGGTGTTTCGGCATTTCTGAGTAAACGCACGCCGAGCTGGCCGGCGTGAGCTGGTACCCGGTTCCGGCCGAAGATGAGTTGCCGGAGGACCTGCGGGGGTTGTTCGCCAAGGCCAGGGAGAACCTTGGCTTCGTGCCGAATGTGTTCACCGCCTACGCCTTTCGGCCCGAACGGCTCCGGGCCTGGTTCGCCCATTTCAAGCTTTTGCATGTACCGACGGAGAACCTCTCGGTGGCCGACCGGGAGATGATCGCGGTCGTGGTGTCCATGGCGAACAGGTGCCTGTATTGCCTGGTGGCGCACGGTGCAGCGTTGCGGGAGGCCTTGGGGGACCCCGTGGCCGGCGACCGGATCACCTTGGATTGGCGGCGGGCTGAGCTGGATCCGCGCCGGGTGGCGATCTGCGCCTACGCCGAGAAGCTGACGTACACCCCGACCGAGATGACGGCGCACGACATCGCGGGGCTTCGGGCGGTGGGCCTAAGCGAGGAGGAGGCGTGGGACGTGGCGGAGGTGGCCAGCATGTACAACTTCACCAATCGGATGTCGATGGCCACCAACATGCTGCCGAACGAGGAGTACCACGCCCTGGCCAGGGCGCGGCGGCCCGGGGGCTAGCACGGGGGCCGGCGGGGCGGCGGGGCGGCCGGAGGCTAGCCGGTGAAGGTGTAGGTGGCGACAAGGTAACCGCGGCACAGAGTCTTGCCGTTGATGTTCCCGGGACGCGGCCCGAAGCCCGCGTCACGGACGGCGGGGCCCAGTGCGGGGAAGGCAGAACTCCTCGAGGCTCGCAGGCGTTGGCCCGGCGTCAGGCGCCGTTCACGAAGGCGGTGATGTCGGCGGTGCCTCGGCCGGTGACGTAGTCATATCCGGGGGTTGCCGGAAACAGCCCGTTGGATCCGGCGATGATGTCGTGGTAGGCGGTAGCCGGTTCGCGGTAGATGACCGGCCCGGCGAATCCGAGGGCTCCCGCGTGGGCGGATTGGGCCCGCAACCAGATGCCCTGCCAGGCAGGGGCGCTGGCGCTGGTGCCGCCGATGGTCAGTTCGCTCCCGTTCACGATCACCCGGTAGCCGGAGTTCGGGTCGGCGTCGAGCGCGACGTCCGGCACGCCGCGGTTGATCCCGAGGTAGCTGCCGCCGGCGCCGGCCGCGAAGGTGGCTGCCGGTTCGGTGTCGGCGATGCCGCCGCCGCCGGCGTACCAGGCGATCTCGGTGGGGGCGTCGGTGATCACCGAGGTGCCCTACGCCGATGGCGTAGGGGGAGGCGGCTGGGTACTCCACGTTCGGGATGCCAGCCGGAACGCCGTTGACCCCGACGATCGCGGAGCAGAACGAGCCGTTGTCCCCACTGGACACGAACAACGACTGGCCCTGCGCGTCGGCCTGCTTCAAGATCGGGTCAATCGCCGCGGTGAGGCCGCTGACCGAGGCGAGGAGCTCGCATTCGCCGGCCGAGAAGCTGGCCTGCGCTGCCTTGTTGTCGGTGACCCAGTTGTTGATGGTCTTGGCGATGTCGGCGTTGGCCAAGGACGCGCCGTCGTAGACCAGCAGGCTGGAGACGCCAGGGGCGAAGCCGGTCGAGTACTGGGTGTCCAGGTCATACTCGTCGGCACCGGTGACGTCAGCCGAGCCCGCGCCGACGGTGGTGAACGGAACCTGCGGCAGCCCGAACTTGGTCTCGAACGTCGCGAGGTCCTTCTTGACCTGAGTGAGGTCCCCCTCGGCAATCACCGCTGCGGTCTGCCCGGTCCCGGTGGCGGACGCTGGCGCGTGGTAGATCCGGGCGAAATCCTGCGGGCCGAACGAGCTGCCGTAGGTGACCATGGCCGCCGGCGCCGCGTGATGGATCGGGTGGCCGACCTGGCCCAGGTCGCTCAGGCCGAGCACGCTGCTGGTGAGCTGGCTGACGGCGGCGGGCAGGTGCCCGGTCCCGGCCGGGCCGGTGAACGCGCGGCCGGCGGGGTCCCGGAAGCGCTCGAACCGGGTCCCGAACGCAGCGCCCAGCGCCGAGGTCGGCCCGAGACGCCGAGCAGCTGCCGGTTCGCGCTCACCGCGTCGATTCGCAGGCCGGCGCCGCGTGCCCCTGTACAGCGCTGGTAGCGATTAACAGTCGTCCACGCAAACCAGGCACAGGCTTCTCCTCGATGGGGATCCGCGACGGGCGCCGCGCTGCTACCCGGGTCAACGCACGGCGTACCGCCCGGTAACGGACCGGCCCGAATCAGCGCATCAGGTTGGCCGTAACGCCGCACCGCCGCACTGCCGCGTGAACGGCGCGCCCGCCAGATCAGTTCGCGATCAGGGCCCGCTCGGCGGCCGCCGAGCGGCGGTCTTCGTAGGTCCTGGCCAGTGCATCGAGGCCGGCGAGGAACTCCCGGACACCGAGCAGGGCCGCCTCGGCCTCCGCGTCCAGCCCGGTCAGCTCGAACACGCCCCACTGGCGCAGCAGCGGCCAGAGCACCTCGTCGTGGTGGATGCGCAGGTCGTAGATGCCGGCCTTGGCGATGAGCATGGCCTTGCGGTTGAAATGGGTGATCCCGGCGCCGGGCATCGCGAAGCCGGTCACCTCTCGGGCGATCGCGCACACCGTCTGCGACGGGGCGAGTTCCAGCGCAGCCGCGACCAGGTCACGGTAGAAGACCATGTGCAGATTCTCGTCGGTGGCGACTCGGGCGAGCAGCTTCTCGGCCACCGGATCCTCGGTGTAGCGCCCGGTGTTGCGGTGGCTGATGCGGGTCGCGAGTTCCTGGAACGCGACGTAGGCAAGGGCGTCCAGCGGCTGCTTACCGGCCGCGTCATAGCCGATCTGGACCTGCGCCATCCGGCCCCGCTCCAACGCGACCGGATCGACACCACGGGTCACCAACAGGTAGTCGCGCATCGCCAGGCTGTGCCGCCCTTCCTCGGCGGTCCAGCGGTGCACCCAGGTGCCCCACGCGCCGTCTCGACCGAACTGGTCGACGATCTCGCGGTGATAGCTGGGCAAATTGTCCTCGGTGAGCAGGTTCACCTCGAAGGCCACCTGGGCGATGCGGGACAGCGTGGACTGGCCCGGCTCGTACGGCTCGGCATCGAAGTCGCGGCCCTGCGACCAGGGAACGTAGTCGTGCGGCATCCACTCGCGGGCAATGGACAGGTGCCGGTCCAGGTTCGCCGCTGCGGTGGGCTCAAGCTCGCGCAGCAGGTCGCCGGTGCTGAGCCGGGTCGGCGTTGTCATGCCTATCTCCTTCCCTGTGCGCCCCGGCTCAACAGTGCCCAATGTCAACAGTGCCAAATGTCACAGGGGCGGTCCGCCGGTGCCCCGTCCGGAGTGCCCACCTCGGTGCGCCACCAGCCCCTCGGCGGGGCCGCCCACGCCGCCGTCCGCGGGGAGCGCCAGCAGCTGCCCGGTCCGGTGGGCGCCGCGGTGTTCCGGACGTTGCCCCGCCAGCCGTTCCGGTCCCCGGGAACGCACATGGACAGCTCGACCAAGACCGCCGCTGGACTGATCGTGGTCCGGTTCAGCACACCCACGTCGTTGCGCCAGGGAATCTTGTTCATCCTCGGCGCCTACGCCAGCGCGGCGAGCCCCGCCACGGACACCCGGCGCCCAAAAAGCATTCGCTTCGCCGCTTCGCAGCTATGCCAATCGCCGCTTCGCAGCACCGCTCATGACAGGATGTCCTTGCGCAGGAACTGGCGCCACGCGAAGGCCAGCAGCACTGCGGTATAGCCGATCGACCAGAGCGCGCCGCGGGCCATCTGCCCCCAGCTGATGGTCGGCCCGAGCACGTCGGTCCAGGCGTAGGAGTAGTGGGTGGGCAGCACGTGCCGCAGGCCGCCGAGCGCGGGTACCGCGTCGAGGATGTTCGAGACGATGACCAGCAGCACCGCGCCGCCGACGGCGCCGAGCGGGGCGTCGGTGTAGACGCCGATCAGGAAGGCAAGGGCGGCAACGAACAGCAGCGACACGGCGAGGTAACCGACGATGATCGCGAGCCGGCCGAGCGCCACCGGGTTGCTGATGGTGGTGCCCAGCGGGGTGCGCGCAGGGGCGAGGCCGAAGAACACCGCTCCTGCGATGAGCGCGACGACCGGTAGCAGTACCAGCGCGAAACCGCCGTAGCCGAGCGCGACCAGCAGCTTTTGGCGCAGCAGCCGGCCGCGGGGCACCGGGGCGGCCAGCAGGTACTTCAAGGATGACCAGCTGGCTTCGCTGGCGACCGTATCGCCGGCGAACAGCGCCACCACCACGACCAGCAGGAAACCGGTGGCGGCGAACAGCGTGAACAGCGTGAAGTTCGCGGCACCGGTGGTCGCTAGGTCGACGAGCCCCGGTGCGCCGCCGGAGTTGCTGGAGCCCAGCTTGAACGCGAGAACCAAAAGGAACGGCAGGATGACCAGGAAGCCGAGCGTGAGCTGGGTGCGCCGGCGGCCCAGCTGGCGGCGGACCTCAAGGCGCAGCGACAGGGTGCGGTTCGGCTGGTAGCCGGCTGCCGCGCCCCCGGGGTGGCCTGATGGAATGGCGCCGGTATCTGCCGGTCGCATGGGTTAGTCCTGTCCCACGAGGGTGAGGAAGGCCTGCTCGAGCCCGCGGGCGGGGGCGACCCGGTTGACGGCGAATCCGGCGAGGACCAGGGCCCTGATCAGCTCCCCACGGGCGGCAGGGTCGACCCGGACGGTCAGCCCGTCGCGGTTGCCCCCGTCCGAGGCGTCACCGACGGTGACGTCGTCGACCCCAGGCACGCTGCGGGCGACCAGCGCGGCCCCGGCCGGGTCGTCCACGTCGACGGCGAGGACGGAGACCGTTCCGATCAGGTCGCTGACCGGGCCGGCGGCAACCACCTTTCCGTGATGCATGACCACCGCGTGGGTGCAGGTCAGCTCCACCTCGGCGAGCAGGTGGCTGGAGATGACGACAGTGCGCCCGTTCGAGGCGTAGCTGCGCAGCACGTCGCGCATCTCCCGGATCTGCGGCGGGTCGAGGCCGTTGGTGGGTTCGTCCAGAACCAGCAGCTCGGGCTGGCCGAGCATGGCCTGGGCAAGCGCGAGGCGTTGGCGCATGCCCTGGCTGTAGGTGCGTACCGTCCGCTCGATGTCGGTGCCGAGCCCGGCGATGGCGAGGGCCTCGTCGAGGTGGGCGTCGTGGGCCGGCCGGCCGGTGGCCCGCCAGAACAGCGTGAGGTTTTCCCGGCCGGACAGGTGCGGCAGGAACCCCGGTCCCTCGATGAACGAACCGATCCGGGACAGCACCGGCGCCCCCGGCGTGATCCGGTGGCCGAACACGAACAGGTCGCCTTCGGTGGGCCGCAGCAGTCCCATCAGCATCCGCAGGACGGTTGTCTTGCCTGCCCCATTCGGGCCGAGCAGGCCAAGCACCTGCCCGGGCTGCACGGCGAAGCTCACCTCTGACGCCGCGCGGACCCCGCCGGGGAAGGCCTTGCCGACGCCGCGCAGGGCCAGCGGGGTCAGGGCCAGGTCCGGCTCGGGGTGCAGATGCGCCCGGCGGCGACGGCCCCAGCCGATGGACCCGGCGAAAGCGGCGAGCAGGACAGCGCCCAGGATGATCGCGGCGAGCTCGACGGCGTTGCTCCCGTTCCCGGCAACCGCGACGGTCGCGAGGGTCGGCAGCGTGACCTGCCCGGTCCCGGCGAGGGACACCTGATAGCTGCGCGCGTCGGCGGGCAGCGAGTAGCCCTGATCGGTGGTCGAGATCACCAGCACGATCAGGTGGCCGGCCGGGAAGGCGTGGACCAGGGTGGGCAGAGCCACCGGGATGGTGCGCCCGGTGCCCGGCAGCCCGGTGAGATGGATGGGAGCGACCAGCTGTTCTGGCAGCGTGGCGCCGACGCCGCCGATGGCGGCGCCGACGGCGCCCCCCTGGCCGCCGGTCCCGCTTGTGCCGCGCCCACCTCGGGCGCCGGGGGTCGCGCTACCCGGCGTCGCGTCGTAGAGCTTGGCGAACAGGGTCGCGTCCCCGGTGCTGGAGCGCACCTGCACCTCGACGGTCGGGGTGCCCAGCAGCCGGACCGCCGCGGGCAGCGGCGCGCTGGTGAACGCGGCGCTCTGGCCGGGGAGGGCGTCCAGGCGGGGACCGGCCGCGCTCAGTAGCGAGAGCGCCGAGCCGAAGCCGGGCAGGCTGGTGATCGCGGCCGGCGTCCCGCCGGCGGGGGCGAGGATGGTCTGCCCCGGCCCGAAAAGCGGCACCCCGACCCGGGGTCGGCCAGGTCCCCCGGCCGCCGCAGCTCCCGCGGGCCCGGCACCGGCGCCCCCACCCACCCCGGCGAAGGCAGCTTCGGGACCTACCCGCGCGGGCGGCGACGGCGCGGCCTCGACGGCGACCGCCGCGGGCGTGTCCCGGCCGATCGCCGGGGAGGTGATCGACGCCTCGAACCGGGTGTCGGCCCGGCTGCCGGGCGCCCGCTTGAGCCAGTGGTCGAACCAGCTGGTGGTCAGCGCCCGCAGCCGCCCGGATTCCGGGACCCCGCCGTCGTGCCCGCCGCCGTACCAGACCAGCTTGACCGGGGTGCCGCGGGCGGCGATGCCGCTGGCGTTGGCGCTGGCTTGCGACAGCGGGAACAGGCTGTCGGCCTCGCCTTGCAGCAGCAGCGTTGGCGCCTTGATCCGGTCCAGGATCGTGGCCGGGCTGGACCGCCTGAGCAGCGCCAGGATCGCCGGGGTGGGCTGCCCGGTCGCGGCCGTCTGCTGGTAGGCCGCGCACACGTCTTTCGCGAACCGTCCGCAGGTCGTCGGAACGTCGGCCGCGGCTGGCTCCCCCGGTCCGGCGAGCGGCCCGAGGCTGCCCGTGCTGAAGAACAGGCCGGCCCAGAGCCGCTTGAACACCCCCACCGTGCCGGTAGGCGCGGCAGCGCTCGTCCCGGCCGCCGATTGGGGGATCAGCGATTGCTGCAGGTCGTTCCAGGTAATCGCCGGTGCGATCGCGTCGACCCTCGGGTCGTAGCCAGCCACCAGCAGCGCCAGTGCCCCGCCGTAGGAGGCGCCGGCGAACCCGACCCGGGGATCCCCCGGACCATCGCGCAACACCTCGGGTCGCTCCGCCAACAGATCGATCATGCGCTGCGCGTCACGTACCTCGAATTGGGGTGCATCGAGGGAGATCTGGCCGTCGGAGGCGCCGAAGCCGCGGGCGCTGTAGGCGAGTACGACGTATCCGTGGCGGGCCAGCGCGAGCGCGTCGGGCGTCTCGTCGGTCTTGCTACCGCCGAAGCCGTGCGCGAGCACGACCGCCGGCGCGGGGGTGCGCTGGCTGGGCAGGAACAAGGTGGCGTCGAGGCTGACCGCACCGCCGTCCGCTCCGGCCCCGACCGGGACGCGTAGCACCTGCTGCCTTATGGCGGCGCTGGCACCTCCGGCCGTGCCGACGACGACGACGCTGACCACGCCGATCGCGAGCACCACCGCAGCACCGAGCAGCGCCGCCGGCCGTCCGCGCACGGAGGTCCTTTCTCACGTCCTGGTGGTCGATGCCCCGCTTGGCACAGTAGCTGCGGGCCCGATGAGGCACTCTCTGCCCGTGCGCACGTCCCCCTCGCAGCTGCAGGCAAAGGCACAGGCGTTGCTGCCGGCGGCCGCCTTCGATTACCTGGCCGGCGGCGCGGGGCAGGAGGTCACGCTCGCGGCGAACGCCCGGGCGTGGGCGGCGCACCGGTTCCGGCCGCGGGTGCTGCGAGACGTCTCCGGGGTGGACATCGCCACGACCGTGTTCGGGACTCCCGTCGCCTTGCCCATCCTCGTGGCGCCGGCCGCCGCCCAGGGGTTGGCCCATCCCGAGGGTGAGCTGGCCTGTGCCCGGGGCGCGGCGGCTGCCGGCTCGCTGTTCACCGTCTCCTCCCGCGCTAGCCACGAGTTCCCGGCGGTTGCGGCAGCCTCGTCGGGGCCGCTGTGGTTTCAGGTTTACGTCCTGCGTGACCGCGCGGAGACTGCCCGGCAGGTGCGGGCGGCCTGTGCGGCGAACGCCCTGGCGCTGGTCCTCACCGTCGACGCCCCCTACCTCGGGCGGAGGGCCCGTGCCGCCGACGGACTGCTGCTCCCCTCGCTGACCGAACGCCCTGCGCACCTGGAGCAGGACCCGGCGCTGACCTTCGAGGCCATCGATTGGCTGCGCCGCACGTCAGGGTTGCCGGTGCTGTGCAAGGGCGTCCTGCGCGGCGATGATGCGGTGTCCTGCGTCGAGGCCGGGGCGGCGGGGGTGGTGGTCAGCAACCACGGCGGCCGGCAGCTGGATCGGGCGATCCCCACCGCGCAGGCCCTGACCGAGGTGCTGGCCGCCCTCGCCGGGCGCGGCGAGGTCTACGTCGATGGCGGCATCCAGACCGGGCTGGACGTGCTGGCGGCCCTGGCGCTGGGCGCACGGGCGGTGCTGGTTGGCCGGCCGGTGCTCTGGGCCCTCGCGGTGGGGGGCGCCGAGGCGGTGGCCGACCTGCTGACCGGTCTCGGGGCCGAGGTCGCTGCCGGGCTGGCCCTGCTCGGGGTGAGCAGGCTGGCCGACCTGTCCCCCGATCTGGTCGTGCCACCCGACTTCGCGGCCCTTGCCGCCCTCCCCTGAGCCAGCTCCCCGGGCCGGCCCCAGCTCCCCGGGCTGGCCGGCCTTCCGTACACCTACGGGGCGGCCGGGGTCGCTTCCTGCAGCTGCCGGGCGATCAGGGTATGCCCAGCCGCGTTGGGGTGATCCCCGTCGTCGGTGAGCAGCCCGGTGTCATCGCCGGTGGCCTTGAACGGCGCGTACAGGTCGACGTAGCGGGCGGACCCGCGCCTGGCGACGTCGGCGATCACCGCGTTCGCCGCGACGGTGAGCCGGTCACTGGCCTGCTGGTAGGCGCTGCCCTGGCCGCGCCCGACCGCCCCGTCGAGGAATACGTTCCAGTAGCCGGTGACCAAGATGAGGGGCGGCCGGGCCGGGGCCAGGCGGCGCACCCCGTTGATGATGTCGGTGAGATTGGTCCGCAGGGCGGCGAGAGTGTCGTGGTAGCAGCCGACGTCGGCGCAGGCGGCGCTGTCGACGATCATCTCATCGAAGTCGTTGGCGCCGACGGTGATCGTGACGACAGCTGCGTCGGCAACGGCCTGCGCCTGCGGGCTGCCGGTCACAACGATCTCGTCCTTGAGGGTCGCGCTGGTCTGCCCGTCGACGCCGAAGTTGTGCACGCTCACCGGCCGCCCGCCGCGCTGGGTGAGCAGCGCTGCGTAGATGTCGCCGAAGGGTGGGCAGGTGCAGTTCGCCCCGCCCGGCACCGAGTCGCCCAGGGTGGCCAGCGAAAGGTTGGCCCGCGGCGGGGGCGTCGACGCGGGGCCACCCGGTGCACCGGCGGTGGGCGTGGGGGGCACTGCGGCGGCGTGCAGGTTGCCCGGGGCCGCCGCACGCTCGCCGGGGGCGCCTGCCGCGCTGGCCGGCGCTGAACCCACGGCGGCGCTGGTCGGGCGCCCGCTTGGGGCTGCGGTGCCGGCGCTGGACGCTGCCGTAGGCGCGCTGGGCGCGATCGCCGCGACCACCCCGGCGAGCGCCGCGGCGGCGACGACGACCGGCAGGAGCCGCCGGCGGGTTGCCTTCACGTCCTCATCCTGGCAGCCATCGACGCCAGGCGGGTTCGGGTTTCAGCGTGTCCGGGCGGGCCGCGCTAACGGCGCGCTAGCGGCCCTTCCTGGTGGCGGCCAGCTCCTTCAGGGACGAACGTAGGTCGGCCAGCAGCTCCCAGGCATCCGGCAGCATGTCCCGGTCGGCGATGAGGCCGAAGTCCAGGTGCGACTGGTAGGACAGCACTGTGATGTTGAGGCCGACCCCCTCGAACAGCACCGAAACGGGGTAGTTGTTCTCCATTTTCGCGCCGCCGCAATAGAGCGGGAACGGGGCGCCGGGCACGTTGGAGATCACCACGTTCACCGGCGGGGTGTTCTGCGCGGCCACCCGGAACAGGGTCCGGGTGGTGCGGGCGAACAGCGCCGGCGGGATGAAGTGGGTGACGTCCTGCAAGAGGGTGGCGGGCAGCGCCTGGTGGTGCTCCTTCGCCGAGCTCATCGTCTGGTGCATCGCGGCCAGCCGCTCGGCGGGGTCGGCGATGTCGGTGGGGATCGGCACGATCATCATCGAGATCTTGTTGCCGAAGGTGCCGAACTGCTCGGGGGTGCGTACCGACAGCGGGACCATCGCGACCAGCGGCTCGTCCGGCAGGTCGCTGGTCGCGGTCAGCCGCCGACGCAGCGCGCCGGCGCACAGGGTCATGACGACGTCGTTGACGGTGACGCCGTGCCTTTTCTTGATCTTCTTCACGGTGTCGAGCGACAGGCTGCCGAACGCGAAGCGCCGGTGCGGAGACACCTGCCCGTTTAGCCTGGTACGAGGGGCCCTGACGCTGGGCATTTCCAGAACGCCGCCGTCCTCGCTGCCAGTAACGCGCCCGGCCAGCGTCGCAACCCGGCCCGAAAGCCGGGCGACCTGCCCGACACCCGGGAGCCCGCGTAAGGGCGGGACCTGGGTCAGCCCCGGCAGGACGCTGGGTAAGGCGCGCAGGCCGCGCAGCGGATGCAGCGGAAGGCGCAGCAGGCTTCGCCCGAGAAGTGCCATCTCATTCGGAACCTGCTCGACCACCCTTGGTGTGGCTGGCGGTATTTCCCGGCCCTCCGGCCCCATATCGAGAAGGACGGTGAGCACCTCGGCGCCGGACAGGCCGTCGACCGCGGCGTGGTGCACCTTGGCGATCAGCGCCACCCGGCCACCTTTCAGGCCATGCACGATCTGCATCTCCCACAGCGGCCGGGCCCTGTCCAGCTCCAGGGACGCGGCGTAGGCCGCCATCTCGCCGAGCGCCTTCGCGTCGCGAGGCGGCCGGATGGTGATGTCGCGGATGTGGTAGTCCAGGTCGAAGGCGGGATCCTCGATCCAGAACGGGTGATCGAGGTCGAACGGCACCCGGACCAGCCGCCAGCGAAACGGCGGCAGCAGGTGAATGCGCTCGGCGACCAGCTCGCGGATGGCGGCGGCGTCGAGCCGGCCACCGGGGGCGGTCGCCGGATCGCAGATCGCGAGCATGCTGACGTGGCCGTGGACCCGGCCGTTCTCCATCGCGAGAAACTGCACGTCGAGCGCGGTCAGTTGCCGCATGAGCTGGCCCCCTGTGGTGGTCGTCCGCGAAGAATGCCCCATCGCCGGCGGGGTCACGTAGCTGGAGGGCAGGATGATGGGGTGACCGATCCCCACCTGCCGGGAGTATTCGCAAAGCTGGCACCGTTCCTGCATGGCTCGCGCGGATACCTGGCTGTCGGCGGTTTCGTCTTGCTGGAGGACTTCGGCGTCCCGGTGCCTGGCGAGACGATCCTGATCGCGGCCTCGGTGTACGCAGGCGCCGGCAAGCTCAACGTGGTACTCGTCGCGAGCATCGGATTCGTGGCTGCCGTCGTCGGCGACAACATCGGTTACGTGATCGGGCGGATCGGCGGACGGCCCCTGGTCGAACGCTTCGGCCGTTACATCCTGTTGAACCCGGCCCGGTTGGACAAGGCGGAAGGGTTTTTCCACCGGCACGGCGGCAAGGTCGTGGCGATTGCCCGGTTCGTGGCGGGACTGCGGCAGGCCAACGGGATCATCGCCGGCATCACCGACATGCACTGGCTGAAGTTTTTGGCCTTCAATGCTCTCGGCGCGGCGCTCTGGGTGGGCGTGTGGGTGACGGTTGGCGACCTGGCCGGCACGCACCTGCAGGCGATCTACGACGCGGTGACCCGGTATTCGCTGATTGCCCTCGCCGTCGCACTGCTCGCGGTGGCCCTGCTGGTGGTTCGCCATCGCCGCCGTCGTGCGCGCCCGGAACCGGCCACCCGGTAGAGTCCCGGTCGCGTCCGGGAGGGCGCATTGGAGGCTTCGCCTAGTCCGGTCTATGGCGCCGCACTGCTAATGCGGTTTGGGTTCACCCCCATCCCGGGTTCAAATCCCGGAGCCTCCGCATCCCACCGTGTCCATCGAAGGGCGGCGCACATGGCAGACCACGCGAAAGCGGCGACTGAGGTTACCGCGCTGGTTTCGGCCAGCCCGAAGCGGGTCTTTGCCGAATTGGCGGACGGCTGGGCCTACGTGGGCTGGGTGGTCGGAGCGACGCATATCAGGGACGTGGATGGCGCGTGGCCGGAGGTGGGCAGCAAGATTCATCACATGATCGGTCCCTGGCCGGTCGTCGTCTCCGATTACACCGAGTCAGTCGCTTGTGAACCGAATCGCCGCCTGCTGCTGCGGGCCAGGGGCTGGCCGCTGGGGGAGGCGACAATCGAGATCGTGCTCACCGAACTCACACCGTTCCGTACCGAGGTGCGAATGCGCGAAGCCCCCACCGCCGGCCCGGGAAGCTGGCTGGACAGCCCGGTCCTGCGCTGGGGCCTGCGCCGCCGCAATGTCGAGACGCTCAAGCGACTGAAGGACCGGGTTGAGCACCGCTAGCCGGGCCGGCGGCTCCCCGACTCTGCCTACGCGCCGAGGCGACGACACCGACGCCATCGTCGTCGGGGCCGGGCACAACGGTCTTGTCGCCGCCAACCTGTTGTGCGACGCGGGCTGGGACGTCGTGGTGTGCGAGGCGACGCCGCACATCGGCGGCGCGGTGCGATCCGGTCGGGTGACGGCGCCCGACTTCGAGACCGACCTGTTCAGCGCGTTCTACCCGCTGGCGGTCGCCTCTCCGGTGCTGCGCGGGCTGGACCTCGCGGACTACGGCCTGCGGTGGACCCATTCCCCCAGCGTGCTGGCGCACGTGTTTCCGGACGATCGGTGCGCGGTCCTGTCCCGCGACGTCGAGCAGACCGCGCGGTCCGTGGACGAATTCGCCCGCGGGGATGGCGATGCGTGGCGGCGGCTGGTGCAGGAGTGGGAGGCTGTTCGCCAGCCGCTGCTCGATGCGCTTTTCACGCCGCTGCCGGCGCTGGGGCCGGCTCGACGGTTGTTGGCTTCGCTCGGTGCAGGTGGTGCGCTGCGGATGGCGCGGATGGCCGTGTCGCCGGTGCGCCGATTCGGGGACGAACGCTTCGACGGCGCGGGCGCTCCGATGCTGCTTGCTGGCAATGCCCTGCATGCCGATCTGTCCCCGGACGGGGCGGGAAGCGCCGTGTACGGCTGGCTGTTGACGATGCTCGGCCAGTCCTACGGCTTCCCGGTTCCGGTGGGCGGAGCCGGCCGGCTGACCGATTCGATGGCGACCCGGCTGCGGGCCAAAGGGGGTTCGATCCGGCTGGCGAGCCCGGTCGAGGCAATCGACGTCCAGGCCGGCAGCGCCGTCGGCGTCCGGCTGGTCGGCGGGGAGCACCTGCGGGCGCACCGAGCCGTGGTCGCCGACGTCGCGGCTCCGCTGCTCTACCGAGAGTTAGTGGGCGAGCGGCAGCTGCCGCCCCGCTTCGTCCGCGACCTGGACAACTTCCAGTGGGATCCCCCGACGCTGAAGGTCAATTGGGCCCTGCGCGGCCGGGTGCCGTGGACCGCAGACGGCGCCCGAGGCGCTGGCACCGTCCACCTCGGCGTCGACCTCGACGGGCTGACCCGGTACGCGGCCGATCTCGCGACCAGGCAGGTCCCTAAGGCGCCGTTCCTGCTGTTCGGGCAGATGACCACCGCCGACGCCAGCCGCTCACCGGAGGGGACCGAATCGGCCTGGGCCTACACCCATCTGCCGGCAGGCGTCGAGTCTTCCGAGGCCGTCGTCGAGGCGCACGTGCGGTTGGTGGAGCAAACCCTGGAGCGGCACGCACCCGGGTTCGGCGACCTGATCGTCGCCCGGTTCGTCCAGTCGCCCGGTCGGCTGCACGAGGAGAACCCGTCGCTGGTCGGCGGCGCGGTGAGCGGCGGGACGGCCCAGCTGCACCAGCAACTCGTGTTCCGTCCGGTCCCCGGCCTCGGCGGTGCCTCGACACCCATCGACCGGCTGTTCCTGGGCGGCGCATCGGCGCACCCGGGAGGAGGCGTACACGGCGGACCGGGCGCCAACGCCGCGCGGGCCGCGCTGGCGAGGGCCGGCGCCTTCGGCGCCGGCCGCCGCAAGGCCACCGAAGCGCTGATGCGCCGCATCTACCGCGCCTGACCACCACCACCCCCAGCTGGTGATCACGCAAAAGTGGTTGCTACATCGGCCGAGTCCCGGGCTTTTTGCATGATCACGAACTAGGGGGGAGCCGATGCGGGACGGGCTCAGCCGAGGCGGCCGCGGCACAGCTGCAGGATGGCGAGGGCGATGTCCGCGCCGGGGTCGCCCAGGGCATCGACATACCGGCCGATCACCAGGTTTTCGCGGGCGTACTGGATCCCCGGCTGGCCCGTGCTACGGCGCAACGCCTGCACCTGCCGGGACACGGCCACCCGGCGCAGCAGCAGTTCACGGACGCCTTCGTCGATGGCGTCGAGGGCGACCCGGCCGGCGGGCACGTCGGTGACCTCGGCGCCGCCGGCGTCTGGGGTGGGGGCTGCGGCGCCCCGGCCGGCGGGCGCGTCGGGGGGGTTCACTGCCGCCTAGCCCAGGGCCAGCACGTCGAGCAGGTGGCGGGCCGCGCCGCCGCCGGTCTCCAGGGCGATCTCGACGGCGCGGGGGACGTCGAGATCGTCCAGCAGGGCGCGCTGCACCTCATCCGAAGCGGCGCCGCCGGGCCCCCCGCGGTCGGCGCGGGGCGCCGCGGCGTAAAGGTCGTCCAGCGTCGCGGCGGCCCCGTCCAGTCCGGCGGTGGTGAACGTCCAGCCATCAGCCCACGACCGGTGCAGGCACAGCAGCCGGATGGTGGCGGCGCTATGGGTTTTTAGTAGCTCGTCGACGAGCACCAGGTTCCCCGACGACTTCGCCATCTTCGCGCCGTCCAGCCCGACGACGCCGGCCTGCAGCCAGGCCCGCGCGAACGGCCGGACTCCGACCGCTGCCTCGGCGAGCAGTGATTCGCAGCCGTGATGTGGGTAGGCCAGGTCGGCGCCCCCCGTATGCAGGTCCACGCCGCCCCCGAAGGTGTCGAGCACCATCGCGGCGCATTCGGCGTGCCAGCCTGGCCGGCCGGGGCCCCAGGGACTGGGCCAGGCTGGCGTCCCGCCTGCGCCCCCGGTCTCGCCGCCTGCGTCGGCGCCCCGCCAGACCGCGACGTCCAGCGGGTCCTGCTTGCGCGGGTCGGTCGGCTCGTCGCCGTATTCCGCGGCCAGCTCAAGGGCCCGTTCCGGGTCGAGGCCGGCGGCGGCGGCGGCCGTGCGCCCATACACGCTGCCTTCGACCTCATAGGCGTGCCCGCCGGCCAGCAACGCCACAGCCAGCTCCACGACGCGGGGGACATGCTGGCGGGCCGACGGCTCGTGATCGGGCGGGCGGACGCCGAGGGCGGTCATCGTCCGGTCGAAGGAGAACTTTTGCAGCGCGGCCAGCCGGTCGTAGTGCTCACCCCGGCGGCCGGCCTCGGCGAACAGGGCCTCGTCCACGTCGGTGATGTTGCGGGCCAGCACGACCGGGGTTCCCTCGGCCGCCAGGACCCGGACCGCCGCGTCGGTCCACAGGTAGGTGGCGGCGTGCCCGAGGTGGGTCACGTCGTAGGGGGTGATGCCGCAGGCGTAGGCCCGCAGCCGGCCGACCACCGGCAGCGGGGCGCCGGACAGGACCAGCGGCCGCGGCGGGTGATCTGGGCGAAGACGGGCCATGGCGCCATCCTGCCAGCGCCGCCCGCGCGGACTAAACGCCGGTTGGATTGAGATAAAACCCCGTCCGCCTGGATTGAAACCCGGTGCCGCGTTACAGGATGGTCACGGGAGGGTCGGTTTCGGCTAGGGTTTGCGGCGCCGTGCTGCTTGACGGGACCCGCCCGGGTGCCGGTGGCACGGCACCGCCGAACCAGCGAGGACCCGACGTGGTCCTCGCGGGACCGGGGACCCAAGGTCCGCGGGGTGAATCGGCCGTCGTCGTGGCGGCCGTAGGGCGCACTTCCCGCCCGAACCCGTCAGCTAACCCGGTAGGCGGTCGAGGGAGAAGGAGAGCCGCCTTTATGGCGACCCGCCGTGCTGCCGTCCGCCGTCCGCTTCGGTTCACCGCGGCCGTGTTCGCGGCGGCCCTACCGTTGAGCCTGGTCGCCGGCGGCGTGGGGCAGGCCGCCCCGCCGCTGACCGTCGCGGAGGCGCAGGTGCAACTCACCGCGCTGCAAGCCAGGCAGGACCTGGCGGTGGAGGCGTTCGACCAGGGGCGGTTGCAGCTGGTCGCGGCGAGCAGGCAGGCCGCCGCGGCGCAGCAGACGGTTGCCCGCAAGGCCGCCGCCGTGTACGCGGTTCGGGTGCAGGCATCGCTGTTCGCGCGCAACGCCTACATCGGTGCGGCTACCGATCCGATCACCGGCATGCTCGCCGGTGGCGACACCACGGTTCTGTTGGACCGGATGGGCAACCTGGGGGCGGTGGCGCGGCTGCGCTCGGCGCGGACAACCGCGTTGCGGGCCGGGGAGGTCCAACTGCAGGCACTGCAGGGGATCGCGAGCGCCAAGGTCGCCGTTGCGCAGGACCGGCAACGACAGTTGGACGCCGCGAAGACGCGGGTCGAGGGGCTGATCACCGCGCAGGAGAAGGTGCTGAGCCGGCTGCAGGCCGACGAGCGCCGCAAGCTGGAAGCCAAGCTGGCCGCGGAGCGCGCCGCGGCGATTGCCGCGGCCGCGCAGGCCCAGCGGGACGCGGCCGCAGCGGCACGCGCCATCCAGGTCGCGGCGCTCGCCCCCCCGGCGGCGAGCAGGGGCAACGCCCGGCCGGATGCGCTGGCCGCACCGCAGCCGGCCGCGACTGCGGCCCCGATCCAGCAGGCCGCGCCGCAGCCGGCCCCGGTCCAGCCGGCCGCGCCGCAGCCGGCCCCGCCCCAGCCGGCCCCGGTCCAGCAGGCCGCGCCGCCCGCTCCGCCCCAGCAGGCCGCGCCGCAGCCGGCCCCGCCCCAGCAGGCCGCGCCGCCGGCTCCGCCCCAGCAGGCCGCGCCGCAGCCGGCCCCGCCCCAGCAGCCCGCGCCCCAGCCCGCTCCCCGGCCCGCTCCCCCGCAGCCGGCGCCCCCCAGCCATCGCGGCTCCTCCCAGGTGGCCTCCACCGTGCTGGCCGCGGCCTACTCCCAGCGGGGCAAGCCATACTCCTACGGCGCAGCCGGTCCCGACGCATACGACTGCTCGGGGCTGGTCCTGTGGGCCTTCGCCCAGGCCGGTGTCAGCCTGCCGCACAGCGCCGCCGATCAGTACGGATACGGCACGCACATCGCGCCGGCGGACCTGCAGCCGGGCGACATCGTGTTCTTCGATGAGGGCGGCGGCATCGGCCACAACGGGATCTACGTCGGAAACGGCAACATGATCGACGCGAACCACAGCGGCGGATGGGTCGATGTCCGAAGCATGGCCTACTACCCGGGGTTGATCGGCGGCACCCGGATCTGACCGGCACGGCACCGTGCTGAATCACGCCGGTCGATACGGTCTGGGGATGCAGCGCACGTCGACGGTCCGGGCCGCCCTGCCCCTGACCGCCCTGATGGCCGTGGCCGTCCTGACCGGGTGCGGCGCCAGCCCGACGAGTTCAGCGCCGCACCCAGCAACCCCGGCCGGCGGGGGCGCCGGGACCAGCGCAAAGTCCGGGCCGGGCACCGTTCCCGCCACCGTGAACCTGGCCGGGCTGCGCTGGGCCAGCGGTGCGCCGCTGCCGATCGCGGTGAGCGAGGTAGGCATCGCCGTCCTCGACGGCAAGATCCACGTCCTCGGCGGCTACGTCGCCGGCCGGGCGCATTCCACCACCCACCTGGTCTACGACATCGCCGCCGGCAGCTGGTCGACCGGGGCGCCGCTGCCCAAGGCGCTGGACCACATCGGGGTCGCCGCGGTCGGCGGCCAGCTCCTGGCCGTCGGCGGCTACGGCACCGCCGGATCCCCGACCAGGCAGACCTACAGCTTCGACCCAGCCGCCGGGGCCTGGACGACCAAGGCGCCGCTGCCGCTGGCCCGGGCTGCGGCCGTCGCCGAGGTGCTGAACGGCAAGCTGCACCTGGTCGGCGGGAAGGGCCCGGGCGGGGACACCGGCGAGCACGACGTCTACGATCCGAGCACCGACACGTGGACCACCGCCGCACCGATGCCCACCGCCCGCGATCACGCCGCGGCCGCCGTCGTTGCCGGCAAGCTGCACGTGGTAGCCGGCCGGCCGGGCGGGCTCACCGTCCATCAGGTCTACGACCCGAAAACCGACGCCTGGAGCACCGCCGCGCCACTGCCCGCCGGCCGCTCCGCGCTGGCCGGCGCCTCGCTGGGCGGCCGGTTGATCGTGGTCGGGGGGGAGGACGCCGCCGAGACCCAGGTGACCAGCGAGGTCGACGCCTACGACCCGGCCGCGAACTCCTGGACCAGCCTGGCGGCGCTGCCCGCCGGGCGGCAAGGCATCGAGGCGGCGGTGGTCGGCAACCGGCTGTACCTGCCGGGCGGCGGCCCGAGCGCTGGGGGCTCCGAGCAGTCCTCCCGGCTGCTGATCTTGTCCTAGCACCGCACCGGCACGGTGCGCGATGCGCTAGTCGCGGTGCACGTGGCCTTTGTCCGGTGTCGAGTCTGCGGTCAGCCGGTCGTCGGGCAGATAGCTGCGGTCGGGAAACAGGTGCGCGCGGGCGGGTAGTCCGAGGGAGTAGCCCTGCCCGTGATGGCAGTTCAGCGCACGGATCTGCCGCAGCTGCTCAGGGGTTTCGATACCTTCGGCGATCACTTGCAGATGCATGAACTCCGCGAGGCGCACGATGGCTTCGGTGAGGGTGGCCGCTTGGGGACTGTCGGTCATCCCGGCCACGAAACTTCGGTCGATCTTGAGAATGTCAACGGGGAAGCGTGCGAGATAGGTCAGCGACGAATAGCCCGTGCCGAAATCGTCGATAGCTAGCCGTACCCCGAGTGCCTTGAGGCGTTGCAGCTGGGCGACTGCGGTGCTGACGTCGCGGATTAGCAGGCTTTCGGTGAGCTCGATGGTCAGCCGGGGCGGATCGAGGCCGGTGTCGCCCAGTGCGGCCGCGACGTCGTCGATCAGCGCCGGGTCGCTCAGCTGGCAGGCTGAAAGGTTGACGGCGATGGTGAGCGGCAAGCTGTCGGTTGGCTGTGGCCAGCCCGCGGCGATCCGGCAGGCCTCCCGAAGAACCCATCGACCGATCGGGGCCAGCAGGCCGGTCTGTTCGGCGAGGGGGATGAACTCCATCGGGGGAATCAGCCCGCGGGTGGGGTGGTTCCAGCGCAGCAGCGCCTCAGCGCCGACCGGCCGGTCGGTGCGCAGATCCACGATCGGTTGCAGCGCGAGCCACAGCTGGCCGGTGTCCAGCGCATGGGCGAGGTCCTCGTGTAGTTGCGCGCGGCGCACGACAGCATGGGACATCGCGGGTGCGAACGCCTCGTAGCATTGCCCGTTTCGGCTCTTTGCCCGATACATCGCCAGATCCGCGGCGCGTAGCAGCTCGGCTGCCTGGCCGTCGCCCTCCCTCGGAAGGCCCGAGTTCGCGACGGTGCTTTCTAGGGGCGTGCTGGCAAGCCCGATGCTGGCGCCGACTGTGACCAGACGGCCGCCGAGCTGCACCGGGGCGCCCAGGGCTTGCAGAATGCGTTCGGCGACTTGGCCGCCAACGTAGCCGTCAGCGCCCGGCAGCAGGACGGCGAACTCGTCGCCGCCGAGGCGGCCGGTCACGTCCCGGTCCCGCAGCGCGGTCCGGATCCGACTGGCGACGGTGACGAGCAGCTCATCCCCGGCGGCGTGGCCCAGCGTGTCGTTGACGGTCTTGAACCGGTCCAGGTCGATGAATAGCACCGTGGTGGGCCGGTTCTGGGCCGCCGCGTCGGTCAGCTCGCGGGCTAGCCGGTCCAAGAACAGGCCGCGGTTGGGTAGGCCGGTCAGTGGGTCGTGCCGGGCCTGCTGCACCGCGGCCGTGGTATGCGCGTCGGTCAGTGCGAGGCTGACGTGGTCGGCGAAAACGGTCAGGGTCTGCTGGTCGCGGGAGCTGTACTGCCGTCCCGGACGGGTGCTGGCGATCATCAGGGCACCAACGATTCGGTTGTTCTCCCGCACCGGGGTCGCCATCCCCGCCCTGAGTTCACCCACCAAGTCGGGAGCGGGGCTGTCGACCTGCTGATATTCGGTGACGCTGATCAGCCGCCCCGCGGTCATCGCCTGGCCGGCGAGCCCGACCGTCACTGGCAGCTGGCGACCCCGGTGGGTCTGAAGGTCGGACAGCCCCTGCGCGGAGACCAGCAGGGTGCGTTGCGGGTCGTCGGCGTCGAGCAGCCTCAGTATGGCGACGTCGGCGGCGAGCAGATCCCGCGCCCCGGCGGTGATCGCGTCTAGAACGTCCTTCAACGGGCCGCGGCGGGCCAGCGCCCCCTGCACCATTCCGAGCTGTTCCAGTAGCTGCTGACGGGACCGCAGCTCCTCGACGAGCTCCAGCTGGCTGATCGCCAAGGACAATACCCGGCCCATACCTCGGACCAGGCTGGTCTCCTCCACGCTGAACCCGTCGCCGGTGCGGGCCAGCAGCAGCCAGCTGGCGGACCCGCCGCCGACCGCCGCGCGCAGGACCGGACATACACCAACGCCGGAGACGGGAAGGTCCCTGCCGGAGCGCAGCGCGGACAGCACGGCCTCATCGCCGGCTTCCCCGGCCCGGAAGCCGATGGTGGCCAGAACGGCACCGCCGCGGACCAGTGCCGCGACGTCAGCGTCCAATGCCTCCGCGGCACGCTCCACCGCCTGCCGGCTCAGCTCGGTGGTGCTAGCACTGTTCGAGAGGGCAGCGGTGAATTCCACCAGCTGCTGGGTGGACCACGCATCGGACCAGCCCATCGTCAGTCCTTAACCCACGGCCAGCACGACGACGGTTTTGTTGTGAAACCCGCCTAGGCCCTGGGTCCGGGCGATCTCCCCGCCGGTGTAGATGCCGGCGAAGGGAGAACCGCCGGCATGACCGGCCAGCCGAGCTGCTTCCTGCTGCACATCATCAGGGCCTGCTCCGGTGAGGATGCGCTGCCGGGCGACGCAATCGAACGCCAGCAGGCCTACCGGCGCGGCTGGCCCCACCGTAGCCGTCGCTTGGGCGCAGGCCTGATCCATGCCGGTGAGTACCGACGTTGCGGTTCCGTGCATCAGCCAGACCAAAGCGCCCTGCGGCACCTCGGCGGCGCACACCAGCGAGCCACCTTTCGGTTCAGCGCCCACGACCGAACGGATCAGTGCGCCGCTGCGACGCCGCAGCCCCAACGGATGCGTGGCCGCCGCCTTCACGAAAGCCGCCTCGTCCCAGACTCCTGCGGCTAACCGCGGGGCATCCCTCGGCACCGGGATGGTCGAAAGCCTTTGCAGGTACCGAGACAGCGCAGATTCGTCATCCAATTCGTGGATCACCGCTGCCGTGCTGGCTGTTACCAGCATGGGTTCCCCGACCGGCTCCCAGCCGTGACCGACCCCGACACCGAATGGAGCATCTGAATCAATTGCGGCCGCGACGACCGCGCCCCGCACGACCCGACCGTCGTGCAGCTGCCACGGCGATCCGCCCTTTGGTGGCGCCGGGCAGGCCCCGCCAACCAGGGGCACCCCTGCCCCGGCGCTCCGATAGGCCCCGCGCAGAATCTCCTGCTGATCTCCGGTCGTGGCGTCGGTCAGCAGCAGCAGCACCTGATGCGGCCGATCGTCGATCGCGCTCAGACAGCCCGCCGCCAGCTCACCTGCGCGGCCCAGGCCCACCGCGCTCACCTCGGCGCATCCCGTGGCCACGGTGAATCCTGCGCCGCCCAGCGCCACCACCAGCACTTGACCGGTGGTCGAGCCGTCTTGGCAGATCGCACCGCCGACGCTGCCGCCGATGATCGGCACCCCCGGAGCAACATCACCGACACCCGCCGCGAGCTGCACCGGGTCTCGGTCGGCGCCAGCGCTCACCAGCAACAGGCCGGCGCCCCGCCCGTTGACGGCGACTCGGCTGGCGTCTGCTGCTGCTCGCCGGCTGTCGGTCAGCCCGGACACCCCGGCTCCCAGCCACCGCTTCATCTGCGCCCCTGGAGATGCCAGCAGGGCAGCGACAGTGAGGCGCAATCCATCGTGCACCTCTCCCACTGGCAGCCGCCGCCAAAAACTTCACCAGGTATGTCGACCACGGAGTGCGCCGTCCTTAGCGCCGATCGGGCTTGGATTGCGCTCGGGAGGGCGCTGCCGGGAAGAGAGCTCCCCCGACAGCGGTTGATGCAAGCACGTAATCATCACCAGTTTCCAGGGGAGTCCCGTGAACATTCCCGTGCTGCCGTTGTCCGACGCCGTTGTGCTGCCCGGCATGGTGGTGCCGCTGCCGCTGGACGACCACGAGGTGCGCGCCGCGGTCGAGGCCGCGCAGCTCACCGAACGCCCCGAGGGCGCCCCGGCCCAGGTCCTGCTGGTGTCCCGCCCGGATGGCAAGTACGCCGCGATGGGCACCCTCGCCGACATCGAGCAGGTCGGGCGGTTGCCCGGGGGAGCGCCGGCGGCCGTAGTACGCGGGGTCGAACGAGCCAAAATCGGCGCTGGTACGACGGGCCCCGGTGCGGCGTTGTGGGTGCAGGCCGAGGCCGTACCCGCCCCGATGCCGGCCGAGCCACGCACCCTCGAGCTGGCCCGCGAGTACAAGAGCCTGGTGATCTCGTTGCTGCAACAGCGGGGCGCGTTCCAGGTGGTCGATTCGGTCAGCCGCATCACCGATGCGTCCGAGCTGGCGGACACAAGCGGATGGGCCCCGTACCTGGATCTGTCCCAAAAACAGCAGGTGTTGGAGACGGTCGATGTCGCGGAGCGGTTGACCTTGCTGATCGCGTGGGCGCGGGCGCACCTGGCCGAGCAGGAGGTCGCCGAGACGATCCGCAAGGACGTGTCGGAGGGGATGGAGCGCCAGCAGCGTGAGTTCCTGCTCCGCCAGCAGCTCGCGGCCGTGCAGAAGGAGCTGCGGGAGCTGTCCGGCGGCGCCGACGACGAGCCGGATCTGCGCGCCCGGGTGGCGGCCGCCGAGCTGCCCGACGCGGTCCGCACCGCGGCGGTGAAAGAGCTCGACCGGATGGAGCGGACCAGCGAGCAGAGCCCGGAGGGCGGCTGGATCCGGACCTGGCTGGAGACGGTGTTGGAGATGCCGTGGGGTGTGCGCACCGCCGATTCCTACGACGTGCCGGCGGCCCGCACCGTGCTGGACGCCGACCACGCGGGGCTGGCCGACGTCAAGGAGCGGATCACCGAGTACCTGGCTGTCCGCAAGCGCCGGGAGGACCGCGGCCTCGGCGTTGTCGGCGGCCGGCGCTCCGGCGCGGTGCTCGCCCTCGTTGGGCCGCCGGGGGTCGGCAAGACCTCCCTGGGGGAGAGCGTGGCCCGCGCGATGGGCCGCAACTTCGTGCGGGTCGCCCTCGGCGGGGTCCGGGACGAGGCCGAGATCCGCGGGCACCGGCGTACCTACGTCGGGGCGATGCCGGGCCGGATCGTGCGGGCGCTGAAGGAGGCCGGGTCGATGAACCCGGTGGTGCTGCTCGACGAGATCGACAAGGTGGGCTCGGACTACCGGGGCGACCCGACCGCGGCCTTGCTGGAGGTGCTCGACCCGGCGCAGAACCACACCTTCCGCGATCACTACCTCGAGGTGGAGCTGGACCTGTCTGACGTGCTGTTCCTCGCCACGGCCAACGTGCTCGACTCGATTCCCGAGCCGCTGCTGGACCGGATGGAGGTCGTCCGCCTCGACGGCTACACCGAGGCCGAGAAGGTGACGATCGCCCGAGATCATCTGCTGCCCAAGCAGTTGGAGCGGGCCGGGCTCGAGCCGGCCGAGGTCAGCGTTTCCGACGGGGCGCTGCGGGAGCTGGCGGCGGTGCACACGCGGGAAGCCGGTGTGCGGGAGCTGGAACGGGCGATCGCCAAGGTGCTGCGCAAGATCGCCGCGGCCGGCGTGCTGCCCGCTGAGGTCTCCGAGGACACCCTGGTCGGCTACGCCGGCCGGCCCCGGTTCACCCCCGAGGTGGCGATGCGCACCGCCGTGCCCGGTGTCGCGACCGGGCTGGCGGTGACCGGCGCCGGCGGGGATGTGCTGTTCGTCGAGGCCTCGCTGGCCGAGGCAACGTCCGGGGCGTCCGGGGTGACGCTGACCGGGCAGCTCGGTGAGGTGATGAAGGAAAGCGCGCAGATCGCGCTGTCCTACCTGCGGGCGCACGGCAGCGAACTGGGCCTGCCGGTCGCCGAGTTGCGCGAGCGGGGGGTGCACGTGCACGTCCCGGCCGGCGCCGTGCCCAAGGACGGGCCGTCCGCGGGGGTGACGCTGACCACCGCGCTGGCCTCGCTGCTGTCCGGCCGGCCGGTGCGCACCGACGTGGCGATGACCGGTGAGGTGTCGCTGACCGGCCGGGTGCTGCCGATCGGCGGGGTGAAACAGAAGCTGCTCGCCGCGCACCGGGCCGGGATCACCACCGTGCTGATCCCGGCGCGGAACGAGCCGGACCTGGACGACGTACCAGCCGAGGTGCTGGACCGGCTCACCGTGCACCCGGTCACCGACGTACGCGAGGTCCTCGCGCTGGCCCTCGAACCGGCGCTGGCCCAGACCGTCGCTGCCTGAGGTTGGGTGGCGTAGCGCCGGCTGTGAACCGCGGCCCCCCGGAGGGCGCCTCGCTGACGACGGGGCAGCGGGGCGTCTGAGGCAGGTCGTACGGTCTGGCGCATGCGCCATGCCCTGTTTTTGCCGTTGTTCGATGAGCTGGCCGACCCGGCGGTGGTGGCGGGGCTGGCCCTTGAGGCGGAGCAGGCCGGCTGGGACGGGGTGTTCGTCTGGGACCACATCGCCTACCGGGCGCCGGTGCAGGAGATCGCCGATCCGTGGGTGTGCCTGGCGGCGATGGCGGCGGTGACCGAGCGGATCCGGCTGGGGCCGATGGTGACCCCGTTGCCCCGACGGCGCCCGGCGGTGGTGGCGCGCCAGGTGGCGAGCCTTGATCGGCTTTCCGCCGGCCGGTTGGTTCTTGGGGTCGGGATCGGCGGGGACGGAGCCCGGGAGTTCAGCGCGACCGGCGAGCAGCTCGACGCCCGGGTACGTGGCGAGATGCTGGACGAGAGCCTGCAGATCCTGGCGGCGGCCTGGACCGGGGAGCCGGTGCGCCACCGCGGGCAGCACTACGTCGTGGACGACATCGCCTTCCGGCCCACGCCGGTGCAGCGCCCGGGGCCGCCGGTGTGGGTCGCCGCCCGCTACGGCAGGCCCGCGCCTCTGCGCCGCGCCGCCCGGCACGACGGGGTGTTCCCGATCGAGATCGAGGAGCCCGACCAGCTCGCCGAGGTGGTGGCCGCCGTACGCGGGCTGCGGGCGGCGGACGCGGGCCCGTTCGACGTGGCGGTGGGCGGCCCGGCCGGCACCGACCCCAGCGGCTATGAGAAGGCTGGCGCCACCTGGTGGATGACCGGCTTCTCCCCGTACGAGCTTCGTCTTGACGCGGTGCGTACCGCGCTGCGCGACGGGCCGCCCGGCTGATACCGGTTCACCGCCACCGCTAGATGTCGGAAGCGCCCGAGCCTTCTGCGGTTGGAGGACCGTTCGCCGCGCGCGCTCGACGAGCGCCTCGGCGGTTGCCGCGACCGAATCTCCGTCGCTAGCACTTCCAGGGTGATCTCCATTCCTTCGAGGTCGTCGAAGGACAGCAGCACCGCCTCCGGCGTGCCATTGCGGGTCAGCGTGAATCGCTTGTGTTGCACATAAGCGGCGCGGGCGAGCTCGTCCGGGCTCGCCTTCGCGTTGTTCACGGGCAGCGTGGTCATCGGCCGGATTGTCATCCGTACACCGCGAGCTGCCCACCCGCGGGTCTGGGGCCCCAAGCGGACCAACTAGATCAGGCCGGCGTGCCCGCTCCCAGCCACAGCACACCGCCCGAGCTCTCGACCGCGTCAGCGATGCAGGCCCGCTCCAGCGCATCGATGAGCCGGGCGACATACCGCCGATTGCGCGGGAATGCGACGTCGGAGGTGTAGATCAGCGGCGGCATCAGATCCGCTGTCTCGACCCGTTGCCGGCGTAGCCGCTCAAAGTCCACGACATTGTTCGTCACCACTGCGCGCTGTTCCTCAATGGCGCGGAGTAAAACCTGCTCGTCTGTGCTCGCCCGCGCGGCTGGATTGGCGACGAGCGCGACGCAGTCCTGGCCGCGCTCGTTCAACTCCTCCGCGATGCGTGGGCTGAACATTTCATCGAGCAGGAGCCGGGTGCTCACCCGCCGAGCAACTGCCGTTCCGTGCGCCAGCGGCGTTCGGCTTCTGCTGCCTCCACGTCGGCGCGCTCCACCCAGGCGTTGATCTCGTCTGAATAGTCGGCCCAGTAGTCAACTGCCGCGCGCACCAACCGTTCCGACACTCCGCTCGTCTCTGTTACCAGCTCGACCAGCGCGTCGGTACGCAGGCCCGGCTCGGCGCGGCGGGCGCTGCTGACGGCTTGGGCGATTTCCCAGACGTCTGGGCCGCCGATCAGCCGCGCTCGGCGGCCCGCCGGTCCGTCGCGGAACACGATCATTGGATGGTCCTGGGTGCGCAGCGCTTCGTCCACCAGCATGTTCGTTGCGGCTGAGGCGCTCAGCCCGGGGTGCGCCGCCACGAACCGGGCGAGACGGTCAGCCACGCTGCGGTCGAAGCGAACTGAAGCAGGAGTCGGCACGCCTACATTGTAGGCGTTCGCTGGCGGTTCGGGGCGGCCGGCCGCCTGAGCGAGCAGTCGCCCCTTACCACCCCACATGTATGTGACATCGGTGACGGTTACCCGTCCGGCCCCCTTCCGTCAGCGGGACATGTCCCGCTCGGCCTTGCCCGCGATGACTTCCTCGGCGGTGGGCCAGCCGTTTTGTGGGCGAGGGCCTGCGAGTTCTCTGCTCGCGGCCTCGGCCAGGAGCGCGCTGCGGGTGGTCGCGCCGCCGCGCCGCCGCATCGATCGTGGCAAGCAACTCGTCGGGCAGCGAGGCCGTAACCTTGGCCACGACCCAACTGTGGCTTCGCATTGGCCACCAAGCAACATCACCAAGCCGCCGGCCGGCTTCCCTTGCCCGGGCCCTGAGCGCCACGGTTCCCACGGGCACGCGAGAAGGCGATGTCAATGGCGTCGCGCGCTCGACAACCGGTCGGCCGGCGACAACCGGCGGTGCGCTTCGCGCGCCCGTTCGTCGGCGGCGGACGCCGCGTAGCGGGAAAGCATGTCCCGCGAACGCCAGCCGGCGAGGCGCATCAGGTCCCCTTCGCTGCCGCCCGCGGCGAGCCAGGTGTGGGCGAAGGTGTGCCTGAACCGGTGCGGGTGCACGCCCTCGACCCGGGCCTGGCTGGCGCGCCGCCTGAGCATCTGCGTGATCCCGGACTCCGCCATCGGTCCGCGCCGGCCCAGCCACAGGCTTGGCGACGCGGCATGTACGTGTTCCCGGCGTACCGACAGGTATCGGTCCAGCGCGCTGGCGGTGGCGGACCCGATCGGCAGCGCCCGGGGCCGGCGCCCCTTGCCCAGGACGGTCAGCAGCGCGCCTTCCAGTTCAACGTCGTCGGGGAGGCGCAGTCCGGCGAGCTCGGCCAGTCGGGCGCCCGTGTCGAGGAGCACCAGCAGGATGGCCTGGTCGCGGCGGTCCGCGAAGCTGGCAGAGGTGCAGGTTGCCAGCAACCGGTGCTGCTGGTCGACTGTGAGAATCGGTACCGGCCGGTCGGGGACGTGCGGGGCGTGCATCCGCTCGAACGGAGAGTGCGGGCTCGCGCCTTCCTCGACCAGCCAGCGGAACAGCTGCTGCAGCGAGCGGTAGCGGTTCGCGGCAGTGGCGGGGCTGTGTTCGTCCAGGACCTGTTCCAGGTAGGCCTCCACGTGCTCGCGGCGGATCGCGCCGGCCGCGGTCGGCAGGCCAGCGGCGGCGAGGAATGCGCTGAGCTGCTCTCCGGCCTCCAGGTAGCTGACGATGGTCCGGAGAGCGCGGTTCTCGGCCCGCAGGTGCCGGCGCCAGCCGGCCAGCAGCTCGCCGAGCTGTCCAGCGTCCGGCACGCTTGGCGACCCCGGCACACCTAAACCGTAGGACCCCAGTCCGGCGGCGACAGCACGTCCTGCGGTCCTGTGGATGGGCGCCGGGCACCCGTCGGATCGTCCGCTCCCCAGGGATCATGCCGGGCCGCTGCGGTACGCTTCTTCGGGTTGCGGACCTGGGGCCAACCCGAATCCGCAAGTCACAAGCTAGAAAATGCGCGCTCGTAGCTCAACGGATAGAGCATCTGACTACGGATCAGAAGGTTGTAGGTTCGAATCCTATCGAGCGCACCCCACCTGACCTGCGGGTTTACCCGCAGGGGACATCTCGTTGATCAGCCCTAGACACGAAATGTAGCAACGGATGTAGCAACGCTGCCGCCGGGACCAATGTCAGGTCCCCGGTCGGAGCTCGCGCAGCACGGCGTCCATCCCCTCTGCGGCCCCTCGCTGAAGCTCTTCCGCGACGTGGGCGTACACGTCTGCAGTCGTCTGGTGCCGGGAGTGCCGCAGCGTGCGTTGGATGACCTTCATGTCGACGCCGGCTGTGAGCAGGAATGTCGCCGTCGCATGCCGCAAATCGTGGATGCGCAGGGGCCGGACGTCCGCGCGGGCGCACAGGGCCTTCCAGGAGCGGTCGACGTTCCGCGGTTCAAGCGCCGTCCCGATCCCGGTGCTGAACACCAGCTCCGGATCGGCCCAGAACGGCGCCGCGAGGCGCTGGCTGCGCTGCCGGACCTGGTGGCCACGCAGCGCCTTGACCAAGGCGGCAGGGAGCGGCAGAACGGCCTCGCTACCGATAGTTTTCGGCCGGGTCTCCACCAGCTGACCCCGGCGGGCTCCCCCGGGCTGCGTTGGCTCGTCCCTCAGCCGCTGCAGCGACCGGCTGATCCGCACCGACGCGGCGTCCAGGTTCAGGTCGCCCCATCGCAATGCCAGCGCCTCGCCCCGCCGCAAACCAAGCGCGAGCAGCGTCAGCCAGAGGACGCCGAGGGTGTCCTCGGCGGCCGCGGCCAGCAAACGGCTCGCCTCTTCCGCGCGCACCGGAATCTGCTCGCGGGACGGCTGCGCCGGTGGGGCTACCAGGGTTGCGACGTTCCGTGCCACGAGCTGGTCATTTACCGCGTCGGCCAGGGATGCGCGAAGTACCGCGTGGGCGTAGCGCACGGTCCGCGAGGAGAGCGGGGGGAGAACCACGTCTTGGTGGCGCTCGCACCGCGTGATGATCCTGGCCTGGGACCTCATGCGGGCGCACTGGCCGCAGCGAGGCGCCTGCTGAGCGTCCTGCAGCTGAGACAACCAGTGCCGCAGATCTGCCGGTCGCAGCGTGCGAAGGCGAAGACGCCCCACATAGGGAGCGATATGCAGCGCAATGGTGTCCCGGTAGCTGTCCGCGGTCCGGGGGGCCATCGTGCCCGCCTTGACCCGCGACGTGAGGGTCGCCAGCCCCCAGGTCTCCAGATAGCCGGCAACCGTCAGCTGCGCGCCATTCGCGACGATGCCCTGCTCCACCTCGGCGAGAACGTCGCGGAGCTTGTCGCGGGTCTCGCGCTGAGTGCGTCCGTAGATGACACGCCGCCCGCCGGTCTCGAGCGTTACGGCACCCACCCACTTGCCGTCTGACTCCCTTCGGTACACAGACCCTTCACCGTTGCCTCTGCGGGTCACGGGTCCGCCTCCCTGCGGTCTGGTGGATTCGGATGGGATGGCCTCCACGGGGGTAAGCCTGCGCCTCGCTTCGGACAGCTGGCTATGGCCGGCCAGCGGCCAGCACCGACCGGCGGCGCGTTTGTCTCGTTCCCGCGCACCTTCTTCATGACATCGGCGCGCACAACGGACGACACGTGCCCGCGATCACGCTTGCTGTGCCCCTGATGCCCAGAGACGTCGCCGCGCCAGCGACCTCCGGTCGCTTGACGTGGTGATGGTGAGCGTCCAGCTGCGCCGTGGATCCCCTCGTCTGCCCGCTCACCGTGTGCCGACCTACCGACAGCCGGCAATCGGTTCACGCGGCGTCGGGCGGTGGGGGACTCAGTTTGAAGATCTTGTCTCGATGGCGGCCCGGTCGTGATCGTTCCCCCCGGTGAGTGGCGGCCGCCGGTGTCGGTGGAGATTCGACAGAGTCAAGCGTGGCGACGTAGCGCTCGAGTTCGCCTCGTGAGATACGGCAGCTTCGGCCGATGTGGATGGGGCGGAGTTCGCCGGATCCGATCAACGCGTAGACGGTCGTACGTCCCACGCGGAGCACGTCGGCGGCTTCCGGGGTCGTGAACAGCAGCTGGTTCGGGTAGTGCGCGAAGCCCGGGGTTCTGGTCGGGTTTGAGTCGCTGGTCATTGTCCTCGTCCTCTCGTTGGCGGCTGGTCCGGTGTCGGCGCTGGGCCTTGATCGCCAGCCGGCTGCGGGTTGCACGGGCGGTGCTCGGTCGGGGGGGGGCAAGCCGCCGACCGCGTCCTTGGCCCGGGCAGCGAGCTCAAGCCTGTGGGCCGGCCCTTGGTTCCGGCGGAGTGCTCGGTTCGGGCGAGGGGAGGCGCTTCCGGTGGCGGAGCGCCAGGCTGCAAGCTCGCGGGCGAGGTCCGGAGCCGCTCGGCGCCGCGCTGTCGCCCATTGCTCGTCGCGCAGATGGTGGGGGGATCCCGGCCGTGAGGTCTTCGACATGGCGCCTTGGCGGCGGCGCGTCCGGAGGTGTCGGCGCGGGACTTTTCCAGGCGCGGCGCCGTCGCCGTCTCGGACACTGACCGAGCGCCCCATGAGGTCCTCCTTGACTGAGGGCCTCAACCTTGTTTGGGGGCGCTCCAAATGCGTCCACCAGCCGGAACCGCGCACAGCGGCCCGCTCCATCAGCGCGCCACCAGCGCGCCACTGCGTCCAAGCGCCTGCGGCAGCGGGCGCCGACACCGGCAGAGGCATCTTGACGTGGTGCTCTACGACGTCGACGGCGGAGGCGGCGGCGGACTCTTTCCAGGCGCGGGGCGCGTCGCCGTCTCGGACACTGAGCAAGCTCCATGGTCCTCCTTGACTGAGGGCCTCAACCTCGTGGGGGCGCTCCAAATGCGTCCACAAGCCGGAATCGCGAACAGCGGGCAGCTCCATCAGCTCTCCACCAGCGCCCCATATGCGTCCACGGAGCCTGCGGGCACGTACAACGGGCCGCTCCCGCAGGGGGGCAAAGGGTCATGGCTCGTGGTCGGCGGGCCCCCGCTGCGCCGTGCGGGCGGCGATCATTGCCCCGGCAAAGCGTTCGGGGTGCGCGGTCGGGCTGGTTGGTGTAGCTGCTCAGCCGGATCTGGTGGGGCACGGGGATCGCCTAGTCGCTGGCCGCGGCCTGGCCGTGCTGGGTCTCGGCCAGCAGAGCGGAGTTCAGTGCTCCGCAGCTGGTCGTGGGTGAGAGTGCGGGTGGCACCCTCGATGCGGGTCGCCTGTTCGGGGCGCCGCGGCCGAAAAGCTCGACGCCGGCATCGCGTTCGCGCACCCGGAGCGCACCTTGCCAACGACTACGTGGCGCCGGACCCCTGTCGGCGCGGACCGGTGGCGGGAGGGGCCGACCCGAGGAGCGCGACATCGTCGACGGGGCGAGTACCTGGACCTCAGCGGCGAAGCAACGCGACGGCCTCACTTCTCATGGCACGACCCGCCGACCCGCCTGTTCTCCTTGCCATATTTGTCTCCGAGCGATTCCTGACTCTCAATGTTCGCTGTTTTCCGCTAGCGTCCGCCGCGCCCTGTCACCCCGTTCCTCCTGTCCCACAACCTATTTGACCGTGCAGACAGGTGCATTGGGAATGCGTACGGTGCGGTCATGCTGTCGACGGCGAAGATCCGGCACGGGGCCTGGCGGTACTACGCGAACCAAGTCGGCCGGGGCAGGTGCGAGTACTTCCTGGGGATGGGTGAGGCGCCGGGCCGGTGGGAGGGCCGCGGGCTGGACGAACTCGGCCTGGCCGCGGGCGGCCGTGTTTCGGAGCGGGAGTTGGAGGCGGCGTTCGGCCGGGCGATCCACCCGGGGACGGGGCAGCAGTTGGGCCGGGGTTGGCGCGCGGATGGGGTGACCGGCTATGACTTGTGCCTGTCGGCCCCGAAGTCGGTCAGCGCCCTCTGGGCCATCAGCCGCGAGCAAGTCGCCGCCGAGGTGTTGGCCGGGCATCAGGCCGCTGTCACCGCGGCGCTCGAGTATGTGGATGGGCATGCGGCGTTTTCCCGGGTCGGCGCCGACGGGTACACCCAGGTCGCCACCGGCGGGCTGGCGGCGGCGGTGTTCGACCACCGCACGTCCCGGGTGGGGGACCCGCAGCTGCATTCGCACGCTTTGGTGGTGAACAAGGTCCGCTGCCCCGACGGCGCGTGGCGCACCATCGATGGCACCGAGTTGTTCCGGCACAAGAAGGCCGCCGGCGCGATCTATCAGGCGGCGCTGCGCGCCGAGCTGACCGGCCGCCTCGGTGTGGGCTGGACGCAGGTGAGCCGGGACGGGCAGGCCGAGATCGCCGGCGTTCCGGATCGGCTGCTCCGAATGTGGTCCAAGCGCACCGCCCAGGTCCACGCGGAGGCCGGGCCGGTGATCGCCCGCTACGAGGACACATTGGGCCGGCCGCTCAGCTCCGCCGAACGCACGGCGGTGACCAAGGTCGCGGTGCTCAAGACCCGGCCGGGCAAGGAACGCGTGGACATCGTGGCACTGTCCGAGCGGTGGCGGAGGGAAGCCGCCGGCGCCGGCTGGGACCGCGCCGGACTCGAACGGGCCGTGGAGGCCGGGCGCGATCCGCGGGCTGCGCGGTGGCGGGCCGGCGCGGAGCTGCAGCGGCTGCTGGAAGGGGCGGTCCGCGCGGCCGGGGCGCGGCGGGCGGTGTTCTCCCGCGCCGATCTGACCGTGGAGATCGCCGTCCGGCTGCCCACGGCCGGGGTCGGCGCCGGGATGACCCGGGAGCTGATCGAACGCTGGACCGACCGGGCCCTAGCCATTCCCGAAGCAGTCCCGCTCCGAGATGAGCGGGATGGGCCGGTGCGGGCCTCGGATGCCCGGTACGCCAGCCGGACCACCCTGCACGCCGAGCTGCGGATCCTCGCCATTGCCGACGCGGGCCGGCGGATAGGGGTGGGGGTGGTTGACCAAGCCCGGCTGTTCGCGGCCGGCCGGGAACGCTGCCTGGACCCCTCCCAGCAGGCGGCGCTGGCCCGGATCACCGCGTCGGGGGACCGGGTCTCGGTGCTCGTCGCGCCGGCCGGGACCGGGAAGACCACCGCGATCGCGGTCGCCGTCCACGCCTGGCAGAACGCCGGGAACCGGGTCGTGCTGCTCGCCCCGTCGGCCCGGGCCGCCGCCGAACTGCAACACGCCAGCGCCACCCGCGCCGACACCGTCGCGAAGTTCCTCTACGACCACCAACACCACCCCACCCGCCCAGGACGGCCGGACTGGGTCGAACGGGCCCGACCCCTGATGAATCCCGGTGAGGTGGTTGTCGTGGACGAAGCGTCCATGCTGTCCACGGCCGACCTCGACGTCCTGGCCCGGGGCGTCGAGGACGCACGGGCGAAGCTGCTGCTGATCGGGGACCCGGCCCAGATCGGGCCGGTGCAGGCCGCCGGCGGAATGCTCACCGCGCTCGCCGAACGGCTGCACGCTCCCACCCTCGAGCAGGTCCACCGCTTCGAACAGCCGTGGGAACGCGACGCCTCCCTGCAACTGCGCCGCGGCGACCCCGCCGTGCTCGACACCTACAGCGCGGCCGGCCGGATCCACGACTGCCCGGACGACGCTGCCGCGCTGGACGCCATATTCGATCGTTACTGGCAGACGAGTGATGCGGGCCGGACGGTGTTGATGCTCGCCCGCACCCACCGTGACGTCGACGCTCTCAACATCCGGGCAAGGGCGCATGCGACGAACATCGGCGCGGTCCGCGGCCCCGTCCTGGTCGACGGGCTGGTGCCGTGGCAGGCCGGGGACCGGCTGCGCGCGACCCGCAACAACCGAGCCATCCACGTGGGTGGCGACTTTCTGCGCAACGGTGACCAGTTCACCGTCCTCGGCCGGACCGATGACGGGCTGCTCGTTCAGCGCCTCGCCGGTCAGCAGCAGGCGGTGCTGCCCGACACCTACGTGCGGGCGCACGGGGCCCACGGTTGGGCGTCCACCATCGACGCGGCCCAAGGCGCCACCGTCGAGGAAGGGCTGCTGCTCGCCCGGCCGGGCCTGGACCGCGAGCACCTGTATGTCGGGCTCACCCGCGGGCGGCACGAAAACCACGTTTACCTCGTGCCGCCGCCTGCCGATGAAATCCATCACCAGCCGCCGGCCGCGGCGGGCGGCGGCCGGCGGACGCTGACCGACGCCCTTGACCGTAGCGACACCCAGCGGGCGGCGCATACCCGGCTACCGGACACAGCCGAGCACCGGCCGGCGGCGCCACCCTGGCGCCCACCGGGCACGGCAAAGACACCCGAATGGGCGACGCGCCGGCTTGCGCGACCTGCCCCGGACCGAAGCCGGGGCCGCGACTACTTGCAGAGCCCTCAGCCCCCGGCCCGAGACCGGGGGCGCAGCCGCTAACCAAACCAGGCGCCGCAACGGGAAGGGCGATGTAGCTAGGGGGCGCCTGCACCGAGCCCCTCGACCATCTCACCACCGAAGGCGACACCCGCCGACGACAACCCGGGCAGCGGTACCGGCGTGGCCGGCCCTGACGCATTGGTGTGCCCACCGGGCAGGCTGCGGGGGCCTTCTCCCGGTCAAGGCGCCGCGAACCCGCCGCGCGACGCACCCCTGCGCTGCGCTCCGGGCCGGCGCGTCGGAACCGCTCGACTGCCTTGACCGCGAGCCTCGCGGCCGCACGCGGCGACTTCATTTTCGGGATCGGGACGGACCTGAGGTAGATCTGGTGCTGGAGGATGCCGACCGGCGCGTAGCAGGTGTCGAGGTGAAGGCGGCGCGCACCGTCACCAAGAAAGATTTCAGGGGGTTGGAGTTCCTGCGCGACAAGCTCGGAGACCGATCACCCTGGGCGTGCTGCTGCACACCGGGCAGGACGCGCTTCCCTTCGGCGATCGGCTGGCGCTTCCGTATTCGGCGATGTGGTCGTAGCGAGCCCGGGGGGACACCGGATTCAATTGAGTGTTAGAGCGAAACGACGGTCCAAGCGCACCGTCGGCGAAGCGGAGTTCGGGACGAGTTATCTGCTGGCTGAGCGCTGTGCTACGCGCCCGGCCAAGCGTCTGCGGTTATCAGGCGCGAAGTACACGATCTTGCAGAAGGCGTTCGCGCAGGTCAAACGGCATTTGGTGCGCTCGGCAGGACTCGAACCTGCGGCCAAGTGCTAGAAGCCACGGCCGCCTCGGCGGTGTGCTCCGAGGCCTGCTCGGCGTGCGCGGCAATAACGAAAACGCCATAGTTATGTGGTCGCTGATCGCACCCCCGAACGCCGTTGCGGGGCCAGAACTGGTGTTCTGGGTGGAGAGTACCGCTCGCTGGTCGGCTCGGGCTCGCATCCTGATCGGGTGAGCATCTCCGCGCACCCCCCCGACGCCCGGCCGCGAAGTTGTCAGCTGTGGCTGCCCGCCGTGGTGTCGGGGGGGGTGAATCGCTTCTGAAGTTTGTTGCCGCAGGCTTCCTGAAGACGACGTGGGTCCGCTCGTGACGAAGGCTCTGATGATCGCCGAGGAGGCCCATCTGATTTGCCCTAGTGGCTGATCGTGACGACAAGGCGGTACCAAGGGCACGTCGCGGCGCCGCCGGTGCAGATGTATCTGGTGGGACCGCCCACCAGCAACAACGCGCGGCCGAGTGGCGCGTCGGTGGGGATGCGGATGGTGATGTGAAACGCGCCGTTCGGGGCGACTTGGGCGGACCCCAGGGGCGGCTCGGGACTTAAGAGCTCGTTGAAATAGACAGTTTCGGTGCCGGAGACACTGCCGCGGGTGCACGTGTACCCGCGGCTGGCGATGGTGACCTGCTGGCCGCGGGTGAGGGGCTGTGGCTGGTCGAGGGTGGGCGGGTACACCCCGCAGCCAGCTGCGCCTCGATGCGGGGTCGAGGCGCAGCCGGCCGCGGTCATCAGAAGGAGCCCTACGGCCACCACCCCGGCTCGTCGACGATGGTGCCCGGGCCGGCCGGTGGAGGTGATTAGCTGCCTCCCCACTCGTGAATTTCGATGATGACGTCGGTGGCGACGGTGCTGAGGATGTAGACGCGTCCGTTGGCGGCGACTTTGACGTAGATCGAGTCGTTGACCACGGCTCCGGGCACGATCTGGTTCAGCGAGGTGTTCGGCGGTCCAGTGTCCCCGTTCCAGACTTGGACGTAGCCGCGGTAGCAGCACCGCATGTCCAGCAGCGCGTCAGCATCGGACAGAAGCCAGACCCCCCGCGCACCAGCTAGAGGGGCGCCTGACCGAGGCCCCTCGACCATCTCACCACCGAAGGCGACACCCGCCGACGACAACCCGGGCAGCGGTGCCGGCGTGGCCGGCCCTGACGCATTGGTGTGCCTCCCGGGCAGGCTGCGGGGGCCTTCTCCCGGTCAAGGCGCCGCGAACCCGCCGCGCGGCGCACCCCTGCGCTGCGCTGCGGGCCGGCGCGTCGGAACCGCTCGACTGCCTTGACCGCGAGCCTCCCGGCCCCACGCGGCGACCGCCCTGCGGGCAGGCGGCATGAATCGGCCGCCGCCCACCGACCGGGAGGCACCCACGATGACCAGCAAAACCGAGCAGCTACGAGAAACCCTGACCGACCAAGTCGCGGCACTGATCGGTTCTGAGCAGTGGGCGGCGATGCTCGCGGCCGCCGCGAAGTTCCATTCCTACAGCGCGAACAACCAGCTGCTGATCCTGCTGCAGGCGCCGCAGGCGACCCGGGTGGCTGGGTTCCGGCGCTGGCAGAGCCTGGGCCGGCAGGTCCGCAAGGGCGAGAAAGGTATCGCGATCTTGGCGCCGTGCCTGTACCGGCCGACCAAAACGAACCCGGCCGAGGGGGAGCACAACACCACTACCGCCAGCAACAGCGATGGGGAGACAACCGGCCCGAAAGCGCCGGACAGCTGCGGGGTGTGCGCGTCGCGCACGTGTTCGACCCGTTATCCCGAGATTGCTGTCCCCGGTCTGTCGTCCCCTGCTTCGGCGAGTGCGCTCTCGATTGTGGCAGGGCCAAGGGTTTTGCGGAAGAACAGGGTTGGCCAGCCGG